>Ga0256847_1001807_pt1 | contig 10150 bp, 17 predicted proteins | sample TeddybearmetaG_FD_189099 | JGI IMG/M metagenome (GOLD analysis project Ga0256847, IMG submission 189099) | Hydrothermal vent microbial communities from East Pacific Rise, Pacific Ocean - Teddybear | ecosystem: Environmental > Aquatic > Marine > Hydrothermal vents | place: Pacific Ocean: East... | reverse complement strand
CCAAATACGACTCGAGGACATTGTGGCCGTACGGGTTCGACCCCGTAAAGGCCGGGGCGGTGAAGTCATGACCGACGACCGTCGACGGCAGTGGATCGATACCAGCCGCATAGGTGAATGCGTGGCGGCCGCGATCTCTATGCTCGCCGCTACCACAATCGTGGTGCTGTCCATCGGGGCGATCTTTACCGGGCATGTGGTCGCGGGCTCCATCGCCCTCATCATCTTTACCGCCGTGTTCCTCCTACTAGTCAACGCAGGCGGCCGACGATGAGGTGTCAACGCGACCAGCTGTTGCGGCGCTACGTCCGCAACCTAAACGGACGAGTAACCGGCGGCTTCGTAGTGCTACATCTGCACCCGATCTTCCACCTTGGCGGTTGGACCGTCACGCTGGAGAGGGTATCCGGGAAGCGCTGCGAAGTGATATCGCCGCTCAATTTCCGAGGCCCCAAGGACGCTCTCAAAAAGGCTGAAGAGTGGCTCGACGAGCACAGCGACAGTGACGGCATATACGACCTGGGAATCGACAGCGCATGACTGACCTGAGCGCGTACATCACTGCACGCCCTGCACGTGACGACTGGCCCCGCCGCAACGGACGGGCACAAATCCCGTACGGGAACACCACCCTCGACTGCTACTCACCGTCACAGCTCCCCAACTATCTGGGTGCAGGCTGGGCCGGCAACGCCTCCTGGGAAGCACGCTGCGGACTCAAAGGCGCCGGCATGCGACCAGGCATCGCCGCCATGGCCGCACCGTTAGACGTCACAGCCGACCGGCAAGAGCTCGCACAGCTGTGGGACGACGCCCAAATCGCAGGCGGCCGGCTCAACAAAGCCAACTTTGGTACCGCGATGCACTCAGCGAAACGGCGCATCATCCGCGGCCAAACCCCCGACGTACCCGAAGAACTCCGGGCCGACTGCGACGCCATTACCCAAGTCCTCGTCGACTGGGGCATCCAGCTCCACGACAACGACTCTGACGAAATGTTCCTGATCAACACCGAGCTACCCACCGCAGGGTCAGCAGACGACTTCGTCACCACATCGAAACACGGCGGCGTGTTCACGTTGGACCTGAAGACGGGGCAGTTCAAAGCCCTGCCCTGCGCCATACAGCTATCCGCCTACGCCAACTCCACCCACACCGCCGACCTGATCGACGACGTAGTGGTGTTGAAGACGTTGGGGTTCGCACCCAACCCCGAATACGGGCTGATACTCCACGCCCCGCTACGCACCGGTAAAGCCGAGATCAAAATCGTTGACTTGAACGAGGGTTACAGGTTGGCACGTCAAGCCATCGCCAACCACCTGCTCACGTTGAACCAGAAACGGCTGGTTGTCGAGTTTCGTGATGTCAGCAAACGCCTCCCGGCCATAGAACATCCGGTTGAGGCGGTTGCTGTAGGTGAGCCGGGTGGGGGTAGCCCTCCTGCAGCCCCCCGCCCGGCCACCGTCACACCGATCACCAACGCCCGCACCACCAAAACCGCGGAACTCACACGCCGCCTCACCACGCTGGTCACCGACACCGCCTGCACCAAGGCAGACGTATCCGAGTCGTGGCCCGCCGCCGCCCCCACCCTGAAACAGTCAGGCCACACCGCCGACACCCTCGACCGCATCGAAGGCATGGTGCTAATGCTCGAGATGGCCAACGGCCTCGATAGCCCTTTGATGGTCGACGTTCAAACAATCATTGGAAGACTCAAAGCTTTACCGTCCGACCTCTACGACGACGTCAACGCCAAAGCCAAAGCGCTCACGCCACCCATCCCGAACGTCGAGCACGGTAAGCCCACGGCCGGCGACATCTGCCGCCTCGACGCCCTCGTAACCGAAGGCGAACGTACAGCAGCCCAACGCCTCGTGACGCTAGTAGACCACCTGTCACCCATCTCCGACACCGACGCCGCAGCACTCGTCGCATGGGCCACCGAACAACGCAACCAAGAACTCACAACAGCCGACACCGACTCCCTAACCACCCTCACCCACCTCGAAACCGAACGCGTCACAGCCCTCGCCGCACTCCACCAAACCGGCCCCGACGACCTCACCGCCCACCTCATCGACACCTGCGGATCACGCACCGACGCCGTCAAAGCAGGCAAACGGCTAGCTGAACGTCACGGCCTACCCAAACCCGGATCAACCGGCGACATCGCCGCCAACCGTGTGCTAGCCGCCCTCGTCATAGCAACACCAGGAGAAACATGAAGTTCTACCTGGGCACCCACCGACCACACTGGCTACGAACACTTGTCGACGTGCCGCTGTTCGTGTCGATACGGCGGCTACGTGTCATCAAATCATGGCGGCCAGCCACCACATCATGGGCTCTCGATTCTGGAGGGTTCACCGAAATCGGTCAACACGGCGAATGGCGCACCTCTGCACACAAGTACGCCGCCGAAATATCGAGGGCACGCGACGAGATCGGGCTGATGGATTGGGCCGCACCCCAAGACTGGATGTGCGAACCCCAGATGCTAACCAAGACCGGCCTAACGGTCCAGGAGCATCAACGCCGAACGATCGTCAACTACCTAGACCTGAAGACTCTCGGCGTCGACGTCATACCGGTGCTCCAAGGATGGCGCCCCGACGACTACCTGCGTCACGTCGACCAGTACACCGCCGCAGGCGTAGACCTCGAGACGCTCCCCACTGTCGGGCTCGGATCCGTCTGCCGGCGCCAAGCCACCGGCGAAGCGTTCACGATTGTCCAATCATTGCAGCCGCTACGTCTGCACGGTTTCGGGATGAAGAAAGGCGCCATCGCACAGTTCGGGTCACTGCTCGCATCGTGCGACTCGATGGCCTGGTCATTCGGTGGCCGCAAGAACCCCGACGACAACTGCCCAAAGAAGGCGTGCAACAACTGCATGCACTACGCCCTCAACTGGCGCGACGAGGCACTCAGTTCAGGCCGTCCGTCGCTGTTTGGTTGGACCGGTGACATCGCCGCTAACCGTGTGCTAGCCGCACTCGTCATAGCCACCCCAGGAGAAACATGAGCGACCTGACCGAACGACTCCGCTACGGCATGCAGCCCAAGCCCTACAACCCGCACCTCGCCGGGGTGAACGCGGATGAAGCTAACGCCCTGATGGCAGAAGCCGCTGACCGTGTCGCGACCCGCCGACGAAATCCTGGCAGACATCATGTCGACCCTCGACATCATCGACCTAACAGACCAATCAACAGTAAAGGAAACCGAATGACAGACCTGACCGGCTACGCCAAACAAGGCGAAGCGTACAAATGGGACAACATCGGAGACACCCTCAAAGGCGAGATTAGCCGTGTGGGTGAAATCGACCACGACCACCTCAGCTTCGACAAGAACAGTACCGAAACGGTGCTGCCGTTCACCGTAACCAACGCTGACGGTGATCATGGCGTGTACGCACGCCTGCAGCCGTACCACAGCCTCGGAGGTGCGGTAGTGGACGCAGTGACCGCGACCGGTGGAGGCAAACTTCAGGTGGGTGGCACCATCGCCATCCGGTACGAGAGCGACCTAGACACTGGCAAAGGTAAGCCGGCGAAGATCTATGTGGCGCAGTACAGCCCGCCCGCCTCCGGCGTAACCCTCGAGGCACCAGCGGCCGCCGCGCCGCCTGCGGACATGCTCAGCGAAGACCCCTTCTAATGCGGCGCAGCAGGAAAGAGGCCGCGGCGTACCAGTTGGGTTACAAGCACGGCCTGATCGACGGCCGGGCAGAGCAACGCGAAACCCAGCTGGTACGGGAACTGGGTGCCCGCATGAAGAAGGCGACCCAGGAAACCAGAGCCATCTAAGCAGTAAGAGCCCGGCCGGCAGGCACCCAGTTTCGAGCACTGGGCGGGCACAACCATGACCACCACCACACACCACCGGCATTGGCGATACGACTGCGGCACCGGCATCTACGACATAGACGACATGCGTCAAGGTCAACTACACGTAGAGATATACACCTCCCCGACCGGTCGAAGCGTCCGCCTATTCGTAAACGGCAAAGAAATCAAATGGCGCGACCTATGACCCTACGGAGACGGCTCCGTGCTCTCTGGCTACGACACAGACACGGCACCCACCCGAACGTCGGACCGGTCACCGTCCCATACATCGGCACATATTTGATCACGCAAACCATCTACTACACCGACGGCCGCCCCCCCGAAACACACGAACAGCTCACCCACCTCGAGGCAGGCGACACCATCGAACCGGCCGGCCAAAAGATCCACATCACCCAGGTGTCTGATGTGGTGGAAGATCCAGAAACGGCAGAGGACTATTGGCCGCAGCCGGTTCGAGAACCGTGGGACTGAACGCACCATGACCGCCATGACCCTCGCTGACCATGCCCTCGATTACGTCGCAGACGGCTGGCTGATCTTCCCCGTCAACCCCAACACCAAAGCCCCCCTCGTAGACGGCGGAATGAAAGCCGCCACCGCCGACCCCATATCCATCGCCGAATGGTGGACCCGATGGCCCGACGCTTTGATCGGATGCCGCATACCCCGCGACATGGTGCTCCTAGACATCGACCCCCGCCACGGCGGCCTACAAACCTGGGAAGCGCTCCTAGACCTCCACGGGCCGCTCACATCACGCTGCCACTTCAGTGGCCGTGGAGATGGGGGCTTCCACATCTGGCTCACCGCGCCAGGCACCACCAAAGGCCGCTGGTCAGTACGGGCACTCAACCAATGGGCACAAGACCGCGGCCACGGACATGCCATAACAGACAGCAAACACACCGCCGGCATCGACCTACTACACCACGGCCACCGCTACACCATCCTCCCACCCTCACCACACCCCGAAACCGGCGACCCCTACACATGGGCACACCAAGGCCCCCCCACCCAATGCCCTGCTTGGCTGGCCGAACTCATCACCGTGCCAGACACCCCCACACACACCCCCGCACCCCCACCCGTCGCACGCCGCGACGACTCCATAGCCGACTGGTACACCAACACCCAAACATGGGACCAGCTACTCACACGGCACGGCTGGACCTCCACACGTGAAGGCCAATGGCGCCACCCCCAGGCCACCTCCGCACTATCAGCCACCATCACCCACAACTGCCTATTCGTCTACTCACCAAACACCCCATTCGACGAAACCGCAGACGGCGAACCCCACGGCTACACCCTATTCAACGCATACGCCACCCTCGAACACCGAGGCGACCTCTCGGCCGCCGCCAAAGCCGCCATGCAACTCCCAGGCGCCCCCCAAGCCGCTAAGACCGACATCGACGCCTTCGTACGCAACATGTCCACACCAGACGACCAGACAGGGGGTCAATTAGAGGCTGTCGCCAACCCGCTAGCCGAATGGCGCCTCGACTGGCCCATATTCTGGGCCACAGACCACAAAGCCGAAGACTTCCTATGCGCACCCATCCTCGCCAGAGGCCGCGGACACGCCTTCTTCGCCAAAGCCAAAACCGGCAAAAGCCTATTCGTCCTCGAAATGGTCGCAGCCATCGCCACCGGCCGCCCATTCCTCGCACACCCAGAAGGCCCCGGCCAGAAAGTGCTCTACATCGACTACGAAATGACACCCGACGACATCACCGAACGCCTCCAAACCTTCGGATACGGCCCCCACGACAACCTCGAAAACCTCAACTACATACAAATGCCCAACATCCCCACCCTCGACACCGTACAAGGCGGCATCACCGTCGTAGAAGCCGCACTCGACTGGGGCGTCGACCTAGTCGTAATCGACACCATGGCCCGGTCAGTACAAGGCGAAGAGAACGCTATGGAGACCACTAGGGACTACTTCCGCCACACCGGGTCCAGGCTCAAACGAGAAGGCATCACCACCCTACGGGTAGACCACGCCGGCAAAGACTCCGAACGCGGCCAGCGCGGATCCAGCGCCAAAAACGATGACGTGGACGTCGTATGGGAAATGTCAGCCAAAGCCGCCGAACCCGGCCGCGAACACCTCACCATCAAAGCCACCCACAAACGCATGGGGTGGATCCCGGCTGCTGTGGAGATTGTACGTACAGATGCCGTACCGATGCATTCCTATGACTCGAGTACGCAGTGGATCGAGGGCACCAAAGAGCTCGCAGACGAACTCGACCGGCTCGGTGTGCCGGCCAATGCGGGCCGTCGAGCGGTGCGCGATGACTACTCAATTGAGTTCACAGATAGGGCGTTCAGCGACGCTAAAAGGTACCGCCAACAACGCTCAATTGAGGCGTTCACAAGCGCACAAGCGGCGCGAGCACCACTTGGCGCACCACCCCCACGCACCACTTCCACGCACCACTCCGCACCACCCTCATGAAACCCACAAAACAGCAGGTCAGCGACCCGCACCACTTTCACGCACCACCACGCACCACCCTCCAGCGGACACTCCGCACCAGGGGCCCCCACGTAGTGGGGCCCCAGTGGTGCCCGACCATTCCGACGATGATCAAGGACTCTTCTAAATGACCACAAATGATGAATCGAAGCCACCTAACCCTGTGCCACCAGCAATACGCATGATCGCCACGATGATCAAAGCGCAAGCGATGGAGGGACGAGAGGTGCAGCCGAACAGCGCGGCGACTCTTGCTCTTTGGGTGCTCGGAGAAATGGAGGCCAGTGATGGCTCCTAACCCGAAGACCGTCGAGGATATAAGACAAGCCGTGATGACGGAGTTGGACGGGCCAGTAGGGCCTGGGTCTTTGATCTACAAAGTATGTGAATTCTTTGTAGAACTTCTAGAGGCCGGTGAGATCCATGGCTACCCCGGCGAGATGATGGAGATCGGAGCGTGGTGCATAGCGCACGATCATGACTACAAGTTGTGCTGGGACACCAAGTGCGGCGAGACACCCGTGCCTCTTTACCGCGAGGTCACGTCATGACCGCCCGATACGCCATCGGCGTAGACCTCTCCTACACCGCCACCGGCATCGCATGGCCAGGCGCAGTAGACACCTTCCACACCAAACCAACAGACGGCGACCTGATCGAACGCGGCATCAACATCGCAGCCCACGTATGCGCACACGCCCGCGACGCCCACCTCATCGTCATCGAAGGCGGCGTCACCCGGTCCCCCGCAGCGTTCGATTCCGGCATGCTCCACGGCGTGATACTCATGTCGCTGCGCGCCACGCTGCTACCCCACCACCATGACCGGATTGTGATGGTGCCACCCGCGGTGCTGAAGAAGTACATGACAGGTAAAGGCAACGCCGACAAGACCGCTGTGATAATCGCCGCTCGTGAACGTCTGGGTTACGACGGCATGGACGACAACGAGGCTGACGCGCTTGGGTTGCGGGCTATCGGCCATCACCTGTTGGGTGACCCGTTGTGTGTGATGCCTAAGGCCCATGTGGCTGTGCTCGAGAAGCTCGACTACCCGAACGGAGACACATGATGATCACCACCGAATACGAACGCGGCCAACGACTGGGCGCCGCCACCATCCACGAATCCTGTTTCAAGTGCGGGATTTCGTTCGCTATGCCCGAGGCGTTCTACCGCGTGAAACTCAATGATCACTCGAAGTTCTTCTGCCCGAATGGTCACGACCAGGTGTACTGCGAAGGTAAGAGTGAGGTCCAGATCGAACGCGAGAAGCGGGAGGCGGCCGAGCAGCAATCGCGGTGGAACTCCAACCGTGCCGACCGGATCGAACTCGAACGCCAAGCCGAGGCACGCTCGCACGCCGCGACGAAAGGCCATTTGACCCGGAACCGTAAACGGATCGCTGGCGGCGCCTGTCCGTGCTGTAACCGGTCCTTCGGCGACCTGGCGCGTCACATGGCGTCGAAGCACCCCGATTACGCCGAGCCACGCCAATGAGCTCCTACCCGCAGGATGCTGCGTGCCGGGGTATGGACCCTGCCATCTTCTACCCGATGCGCGGTTCAGCGGTGAAGGTCCCCAAAGCCATCTGCAACGGATGCAGCGTCAAGGCCGAGTGTTTGGCGGCCGCGATGGCCGAACCGGAACGCTACGGCATCTGGGGCGACGCTACCGAACGTGAACGCCGTGCTATGCGGTACGCGCTCGCACCGTCCACAGGCCGTGCTCGCCGTCTGGATGAAGCGGTGACGATGAACGCCGCCGGCTGGGGCCGCCGCGAAGCCGCCGCAGCCTTAGGCGTGAATGTGGGTACTTACATGCGCTACCTGAAAGACGCATCGTGAGCGGCGCCCGTCCGCTCCTACTCGACCTGTTCTGCGGCGCAGGAGGCGCAGCCATGGGCTACCACCATGCCGGGTTCAACGTGATAGGCGTAGACGTCAACCCGCAGCCCGACTACCCCTTCCTGTTCTGCCAGGCCGACTTCAACGACGTAGACATCGAAGGCATCGGCCCAACAGCCGTTCACGCCTCACCGCCATGTCAACGCTACTCCGACCTAGCCCACCGCAACGGCAACGCCGCCGACCACCCCGACCTCGTCGCCGAGACAAGATCGATGCTTGAAGCGAGCGGCCTCCACTATGTGATCGAGAACGTAGAGGGCGCACCATTGAAAGACCCGTTCACGTTGTGCGGCACCATGTTCCCCGGATTACGCGTCATCCGGCACAGACTGTTCGAAACCAACTGGGACGCGGGGCCGTTACCTGCACATCCGGCCAAACATCCGCTGGTGTTCACCCACGACAAACGCAAAGCGCACTACGGCCGCCTTGACCAGAACGAGTCATTTGTTCAGGTCACTGGTGGCGGTAACTGCTCTGTCGCGAACAAGCGGTCAGCCATGGGTATCAATTGGATGACCGGTAAGGCCCTGAATCAAGCCATTCCGCCTGCGTACACCGAATGGGTCGGTACACGCCTTCTCAAGCAGGTGACCCCATGACCCAACCCGTTCTGATTCCTCGTAAGGCGTCGCGCCTGCATCCTGATCGTGTGGTAGCGATCGGTGAGGCGTTGCGGCGTGACGACACGTATTTGCGTGGCCCGCAGTGCCGGCGCGCGGTGTCGGACCTCTACGGCCACGTGTTATGGCTCGAAACCGAGCTCAAGCTCGAGATGGAGAACAATCAATGAGTGCTCGTGATCAACGTACCGCCGCCCGGATCCATGCCGCGGCGAAAGACTTGAGATGGGTGGCCGACAACTGGACTAAGTACACGTTGAAGCTGTCAGAGTTTGAGTCGCGTGGCTGGCCTGACAAGCAGTCAGACGGCACAGGCCGCTCCGTGAAAGGCGGCACCCCCACAGGCATACAAGCACATGCTGACGGTATCCGTGCCGATCGTGTCACCCACCTCAAGGCGTTGGTGCGCCGCATGGGCGATATCGAAACCGTGCGCCGACATGTGGCCTCAATCATCACACCCGTCACACCCATCGACATAGTGTCGAAGACGCCGTGCAAGAACGTGGCATGCTTAGACCTGGTGCCCCAACCCAAAGGCGACATCGCTATAGCCAACTGCGACCGCTGCCCGCCATGCAACCGGTTCCTACAGGAACACGGCTTGGACGCTTCTGCCCGGGTGATAGCTGACCGCAACCGCAAACGAGAAACGAGAGCATCATGAAGGTGGCGTGGGATCAACGTGGAGCAGTCGAGGCGAAGGCGCGGATTGCTGCGGAGAGGGCCGCCGGCGCGTGCCCGAATTGCTTCGCTCCGAGCACAGTGGCACTGATCGATGTGTCGACGGACACTGAATGTGGTTTCGTGGCCGGCCTAGTTGATTGTTCCGAGCGGTGTTACGAGATTGATCCGGACGGGTATATCGCCGCTACCAGCACTGGTGCGGACAGAGACTTGTCCGCATGAACAGGCTGGTCGTTGCGTTGAACCGTCATATGCGATATGTTGGTTAGGTACGTGTGCGACGTGTCCCAACGGACCCGCACACGCCCTGCGTTTTAGACGGGGGATAGCCTCAATAGGGGCGGGTGTTTCTAGAGGGGGACACCACCACAGGGGCGGCACCCACAACCGGGGCACCTCCAAACCGGGGGCAGCAACACAAGGGGGCACCCACCAACACCCCACCCCTAACCAATCCCTAACAACACGGCCCACCGGGCCAACACCCCACCACCACCCCTAACCCCAACCCCCCACACCACCACCCGTAGGGACCGGGGGCACCACCGTCTACGGTCCACAGGTGGCCGCCGGGAC
>Ga0256847_1001806_pt1 | contig 10151 bp, 9 predicted proteins | sample TeddybearmetaG_FD_189099 | JGI IMG/M metagenome (GOLD analysis project Ga0256847, IMG submission 189099) | Hydrothermal vent microbial communities from East Pacific Rise, Pacific Ocean - Teddybear | ecosystem: Environmental > Aquatic > Marine > Hydrothermal vents | place: Pacific Ocean: East... | reverse complement strand
AAATCAAAAAGACGTTATAGATAAACTTTAAACAAAACAATAAAAACAACTAAACTTAAAATTATGAGAACTTTAATCAACAATCAAAACACAAAAATATTAAGTACAACCAAAGGTATTATCTGGAAATCAAGAAGACGTTATAGATAATCTTTAAACAAAACAATAAAAACAACTAAACTTAAAATTATGAGAACTTTAATCAACAACCAAAACACAAAAATATTAAGTACAACCAAAGGTATTATCTGGAAATCAAGAAGACGTTATAGATAATCTTTAAACAAAACAATAAAAACAACTAAATTTAAAATTATGAGAACTTTAAATAACAATCATCTAGAAGTACGAAACTTAAGCACTACCAAGAGGTTAATTTGGAAATCTAAAAGACGCTTTAGATATTAATAGGATATTTTATGAACCAATAAATTTATAGAGTTATGAAAGTAATAAATCACATACAACAAAGAGTTGCCAGTTTTGCCAAAAGGCAAATTAAACTAAAGTATCACACAATAAACACATACGGTTATGACAAGGCTATACTCACAGGAAGTAAACGTTAAACTATTCATTAGTAACGTAGAAATAATAAAGGCTGAATTTTAGTTAGAAACTTAAAATTCAGCCTTTTTCTTTTCTATTAGTGTATACCTACCACATCAAGATGTTGTAGTTGATTTTTTTGGCATTGGTCCTCTAAGATGTATAATTAATCCATTTAAAAAATTGCGCAATATCTGATCTCCACATTCCATATATTTTGGATGATCTTCCTTTCTAAATAGTGCTCCCAATTCACTTTTAGAAACTCTAAAGTCTACCAGCGCACAAATTTTCACAATATCGTCATCACGTAATTTATGTGCTACTCTCAATTTTTTTAATACATCATTATTTGTTAAAGCCATATGGCAAAGTTATCGCTTTTTAATGGGAAGTTGATAAAAATTTTATTCAATATTCTTTTGTGAAAACAACCAATTTATATAATTATAACTAGTTTATATTAAGTTGCTTAAGATTATTTTCAACCAAAATATCAATTATTTTATATACTGTTGTAACAAAACCGAATTCCTATCGTCTATTGGATATGAATAAATTAAAATTAAGAAAATATGAGAACTTTAAACAGTTATAAAAGTAAATTGAAAATTAGCATTGCTAAAGGCACTGTTTGGAATACAAATAGACGTTACAGATAAATTATTTGATACAAACAGCACTTTAATAAAGGCTAAATTTTAATACGTATTAAGATTTAGCCTTATTTTTATATACCTTTTCAACTTAACTAGTTATACCAATTTACCCATAAAACAAGTCCTATAAATTGTTTCTTTTTCATTTATATTTCGTTAAAAAATTAAACTATAATAAGACTATACTTTAATTTTTTATTTTATCTAAGCAAAAAATAATTCAATTTATTTAAGACAAATTTTATAATTAATTTGGTATTATCTCTGTAAATTGTATCCCCAACGCTTTCTGAATTTCATAAACTCGTTGTAATTCACTGGGGATAATTAAGGCTATAGAAATTCCAGTTTTCCCCGCTCTAGCAGTTCTACCACTTCTATGCGTATAGTATTCTAATTTTTCTGGTAATTGATGATGGATGATAAATGCTAAATTATTCACATCAATTCCTCGTGCTGAAACATCTGTTGAGATTAATACTTGTAAGTTTCCTTTTTTAAAAGCCCTCATTACTTTATCTCTTTCTCGCTGTTGCATATCACCTTCTAAGGCTGCTACAGAAAAACCTTCTTCCTTTAAAACCGTAGTTAAATTTTGTGTTCCTGCTTTGGTTCTGCAAAAAATAATACCTCTGTCTTCTCCTTTTTTATCCAATAATTTAATCAAAAGGTGTACTTTTTCTTTGATGGTAGTTTTAATATACTGATGTGTAATATTTGCATTAACAAGTGCATTTTTATTCACTTCAATTCGAATAGCACTTGGTGACATATAGGCTTTTATAATTCGTTGAATTTCCTCAGGAAAGGTTGCAGAAAATAACCAAGTTTTTCTTGTTCCACCAGTATATCTCAAAATTCTATTCAAATCTTGCTTAAAACCCATACTCAACATCTCATCAGCTTCATCTAATATTAAGGTGGTAATATTTTTTAAATCCACTTCCCCTCTTTCAATAAAATCAATCAATCTGCCCGGCGTTGCAACAATAATATGAGTAGTTCTTTGTATAGATTTTAATTGTTTTTCTATTTTTTCTCCTCCATATATCGCCTCTACAAAGATTTTGGTATCAATATATTTCGTAAATTTAAATAGTTGTTTCTTTATTTGTTGTACCAATTCTCTTGTAGGAGCTAAAATTAATGTTTGAACAACGGGAGAAGTTGTATCAATATGATGCAATAATGGAAGTCCATAAGCAGCAGTTTTACCTGTTCCTGTTTGGGCTAACCCTATAAAGTCTGTATTGGATTCTAATAAAACAGGAATTGTAGCTTCCTGTATCTCTGTTGGGTGTTTAATTCCTAATTCTTTTAAACCTTTAACAAAATCTTTATGAACTCCGAGTTCAAAAAATGTAGACATACTTTTTTCTTTTATTTAAAGGTGCAAAAGTACATTAATTTATGAGGGTATATTAAATTTAAATTACTTTCTGTAACTCTTATTGAGGTAATTCTTATTGTATTTATTCCAGTTTATAAATGTTTTTAACAATTATAATCCTTAAATTTTTTTCACTCTTACAGCGTTCATGCCTTTTTGACCACGTTCAAGTTCGAAACTCACCTTATCATTTTCTTGAACTTCTTCTGTTAAACCACTAACATGTACGAAATATTTTTCTTGAGTATCTTGTTCCTGAATAAAACCAAAACCCTTTGAGCTGTCAAAAAATGCAACTTTCCCTTTTCGGATAGGATCAACAGCATCTTCCCTATCTTCCATTTTAGGGATACCTATTTCTATACTGGAGGCGTCAATTTTAACTTTCTTTGTAGGATCCGGTGGTGTATCTGTCAACTGTCCAAATTCATCTACATAAACAAACATATTGTCAAAACCTGTTCCTTTTGAATTTGAAGCTTTACGCCCTTCTTTTCTCTTCAGCTTGTCTTCTCGCTTCTTTAAACGTTTTTTTTCTCTTTCTTTTTTACCAAAAGTTTCTTGTCTCTTCGCCATTTAATATTAATATAGATTTATTTTTATAAAATAATACTCGTTATTGAAATTGTAAATGAATAATTAGAATCTTACTATTCAAGGGTTGATTAACCAAACGATTTATCGAATTATTTCAACAACTACTGTAAGTACACATTAAATATAGCCATTGATATTTACTGGAACTGCAGCAAAGATATGACTTTCTAGTTTAATTTAAAAAAACTCATCACATTATTAAAAATTTAGATATCCAAAACAAGTAACGATGTAAATGCATTTTTTCATCCTCTTATATTTAAATTATTATATTTGCACATCCCAAACCAACCTAAGCAATGAAAAAAATTACATTTCTTTTATTTATATCTTTTACTCTTTTTTCATTTAACCTCAATGCACAATTTTCAGTTGCAAGAGATTGGAATGAAGCATTATTAGATGCTATACGTCTTGATTTAGCAAGGCCTACGGTTCATGCCCGAAATTTATTTCACAGTTCTATAATTATGTATGATGCTTGGGCTATTTTTGATAATGAGTCTGAAACTGTTTTTCTGGGAAAGACATTTGGAGGATACACTTGCCAATTTAGTGGTATCACAGTACCTGCAAATATCGATGATGGAAGACATGAAATAATGAGTTATGCTATGTTTAAACTGTTAAATCATAGATTTGCAAATTCTCCCAGAGCTTCAGAAACACTACCTATTTTTAGCAGTCTTTTTTCATCTTACGGATATGACGAAAATTTCACCTCAACCGATTATAGTACTGGGTCTTATGCAGCCTTGGGAAATTATCTGGCTTCAGAAATTATTAATTTTGGGTTTCAGGACAGTTCTAATGAAATTAATGCATACGAGAATCAGTATTATACTCCCGTAAATGAACCGATGCTTCTTGCTCTTTATGAAGATACAAACGATATTGACCCTAATAGATGGCAACCTCTTGCTTTTGATGTATTTATAGATCAAAGTGGTAACACCTCTCCTTTGAGTACCCCTGCTTTTTTAGGTCCTGAATGGGGAGAAGTAATTCCTTTTTCATTACAATCAAATGACTTGGAAATTGTAAACAATGGTTTTGACAGTTATATCTATAATAATCCAGGAGATCCCTATTACATTCAAGATTCTAATCAAAACGGAATAGATGATCCTTATAAATGGGGCTTTTCGCTAGTAGTATCTTGGTCTTCACATTTAGACCCCAGCGACACAACCCTAATTGATATTTCACCAGGAGCTATAGGTAACGTTGCTATTGAAGATTTTCCTGAAACTTTCGAAGAATATAAATCGTTTTACGATTTTACCAATGGTGGAGATGCTGGAACGGGTCATGCGCTCAATCCTTTTACAAATACAGCATATGCACCACAAATTGTAAAACGGTCTGATTATGCCAGAGTATTGGCTGAATTTTGGGCTGATGGACCAGATTCTGAAACACCACCAGGTCATTGGTTTACCTTATTGAATTATGTAAGTGACCATCCATCAATAGAAAAAAGATTTGCTGGCCAAGGGCCTGTACTAAGTAATTTGGAGTGGGATGTGAAATCGTATTTAATATTAGGCGGTGCTATGCATGACTCTGCGGTTAATATTTGGGGAATTAAAGGGTATTATGATTATGTTAGACCTATTTCTGCTATTCGTTATATGGCATGGAAAGGGCAAAGTACAGATGCTTCTTTACCAAGTTATGATCCACATGGATTACCATTAATTCCGGGGCATATAGAGATTATAAGAGCCACTGACCCTCTTGCTATTAATGATTTCTCTGTCATTGGAAAAATTAAGGTTCGCGCATGGAAAGGTCCTGATTTTATTGAAAATCCTGATACGGATATCGCTGGTGTTGATTGGATTTTGGGAACACGTTGGTGGCCATATCAACGCGGAACGTTTGTAACGCCAAATTTTGCAGGCTACCTTTCTGGACATTCGACATTCTCAAGGGCAGCATCTGAAGTATTGACTTTAATAACTGGCGATGCTTTTTTTCCTGGAGGTATGGGGACTTTTGATATTACCCAAAATGAATTTTTAGTTTTTGAGGAAGGACCATCAGAAAATTTTACATTGCAGTGGGCTACTTATAAGGATGCATCAGACCAAACAAGTTTATCACGTATTTGGGGTGGAATCCACCCTCCTATTGATGATATTCGAGGACGTATCATAGGGGAAAAAATTGGAAAAGAGGCTTTTAATCTTGCGCAACAATATTTTACTGGCACTTTAGATATTGCCAATTATGAATTGAATGCTTCTAACGCAATATATCCCGTTCCATTTAACAATGAGCTTACTATTGTAACGAATAATAATACTAATACTTATTTTGAATTATATAGTTTAGATGGTAAACGGGTTTTTAATAATAAACTAATTAATAAGTTTAATTCAGTATCCATATCATATTTAAGCTCAGGCGTTTATTATGCAAAAATATTGAATGAAAATAAAGAAATAATTTATATTCAAAAAGTTATTAAAAACTAGATAATAGTATGTACTATAAAAAATAGCGGAGTTCAACAACTCCGCTATTTTTATAGATTACTTTTTCTTCTTCTTAGCAATTTTACTCTTCGTTTTTTTAGCTCCTTTTTTACTTTTATCAGTTCCTTTCTTAGCTTTATTTTTATATTTAGCCTTTGGTTTCTTTTTGGCAGTCACAACTTTTTTATTGCCATTTGGCTTTTTAATAGCATACGCTCTCTTTTTGGTTCCATCAACTTTGTTAACACCAACTATTCTCTTCTTTGTACCGTTGACTTTAGTAACACCGGCTATTCTATAGGTATCTCCATTTGATTGTTTAACTTGTATTGCTCTTTTTTTTGTGCCATTGGCTTTATTTACACCAACAAATCTGGCATTATAAGACCTATTAGGATGACTTTTCGCAAAATCATTACGCCTTGTTTTGTTATGCAAATGTATCGCTGTTGTACTTCTTCTAATATATGTATAAGAATATGTATGTTTTACATTGATATGCACATGTACATTCTTTCTATATGTATGTATTGGATGAGGATGCCAAAAGTGAAAATGTTTTGGATAATATCCCCAATAAAAAACAGATGTATATGGACGATAGAAAGGTTTCCAAAAAAGTGAAAATAGTACAGGCCTGTATACATAAACAGGCTCAATAATATAATTTGCGCCATACATATACACATTGCCAACTACTTGAACATTTGTTACTCCTTTAATATCTTTTTCTACTTCTATAGTAGCAATGTCCTGAAATATATCATCACCTAAAACTGCCTGTATAGCGATAATATGTGTATTATTTTCGAAAATTTCAACAACTCGAAGATAATCTACATAAGTATCTTCATTTAAATCAAGATTAGATATTTGCGTTTTAGGGTCGTTTAACCGTTTTTCAAAATCTTCTAAATTTTTTGAATCTCCAAATATGGAAGCTACAGCCTCAAGGTCAAGGTGATTGCTAATATCATCATTCAATGCATTTACTGTAGTAATATCTTGTGCAAAGAGCCCATTTATAGATAGCAAAGCTATGAATAGTAAACTCATAATTTTTATTTCTTTTTTCTTATTCATGGTTTATTTATTTTTGGTTTACACTCATTAAGACTTCTCAAAGTTTAAATGGTTTAAAAAGAAAAGAGATTAAAAAAGGGTTTATCACTGTGATAAACCCTTTTTTAAATTATATGAAGCTACTTCTAGCTCTTATTTATTTTTTTTAATTGTCGTTTAATCTTATTGATAGCAGATTCTATTGATTTTTCGGGTTCAATCACATTATAAGCACCCCAAAATTCTGGATCCGAAAACCCAGAAGCTTCATCACTAATAATAATTGAAGTTCGCAGGCGTTCTTTAAATTTAACTTTTTCCTTAGTCGTATTCATTTTCCAGTCTGTGACTGCCATTTCACTTGTTAAAGAATAAATTGAATTAAATAACTTTCGTTTACGCTTAATTTTAAATGTCAATTGCACGTTACTGTATCCATAATACCATTTTCCATTTTTTTCGCGATAATCAACTCTATATGAAGCCAAGGTAGGATATACAAAAACGTCTTTAGGTTTTTTCTTTACAAATAACTTACTTGTTAGTTCTTTATTTTCTACATTAAGACTATATACAGCACTTGTCAATGCCAATGTTTTAGAATCAATAAATAATTTGCCGTAGTACAATGGTTCAGTAACTTCATTACGCTGTCTAAATTTAATTACATATACAGGTTTCTCATTGATTGTTGTTGAAGGCTCAAAACTAAAGGTATAAAGGTTAATTACATCATCAGTAAACATATATTCGGGATATTTCATTAAATCTATATACAAAGCATTAAATGGTCCTCCTTGTAACTTTAACGTAAGTGTATCTAGTTTTGTATAATCCGTACTTTTCCTAGCTTTATAAAGTGTTATATAATCCTTTTTTAATGAAGTATAAGGCCGTTTATATATATTTACGATTGCCTCTGCCAGAGATATATTTTTCTTGCGTTTTTTAATCGTTTCACGATAAAATGCTGTCATTAACACATCTTCATTCAAATTGTTCTCACCTTTCTTCCTAAGTGTCTCCTTTAGCAAAGCTTTAGCATCTGATGGCAAAGAAAGGTTAATTCCTGGTAATACTGTTGTTGAAGTTGTTAGTGAGACTCGTATTTTCTTATTCTTAAATTCTGATAAGAGTAGTACTCTTTTATGATATCCTAAAAAGGATACTGTGACCTTTGCATTTTTTATAGTATTAGGAACCTTTAATAAAAATTCACCATCATTATTAGTGATGGTACTGATATTGGTATCATTTATAGAAATTGATGCAAACACTAAAGGTTTTTCTGTCCGACTGTCTATAACTATTCCATTATATTCTTGATATTTATTTTGTGCTTGTATTGCAATTGAAAACCCGATAACAAAGATTAATAATACACTCATTGATTTTCGCTGAACAAAAAAGGCTGGTATTTTCATGACTGCTAAATTTAAGATTTAAAATCGTTAAAATTTTACGGTAATCGTTTATAAATTTAGTGAAAATTCTTAATTAAAGAATATATATTATGGCTTTTAACATTATTTATTCCCTACAAAAAGGGATGTTAAAATGAATATATAACAATTCCATAGGAAGTTTATTAAATAGAAAAGACCCAATATAAAATATTGAGCCTTTAATGTTTCAATGAAACAAGAAAAATAGTTAGAGTTTTACAACTTCTTCACTGGCTAGTAAAGCGAAGAATTTATTCAAATCTGGCATTATAATAATATTTGTACGTCTGTTACGTGCTCTTTCTTTTCTAGTATTATTTCCTGTTAAGGGCACATAGCTACTTCTTCCTGAAGGAATTAATCTTGATGGATCTACCTTATATTTATTTTGCAATAATCTTACAATGGCTGTTGATCTTTTTACACTTAAATCCCAATTATCTTGAATTCCTTCTGTATGAATAGTTCTTGCGTCTGTATGTCCTTCTACCATTACATTGATACTTGGTTCTGCATTTAATACATCAGCCAATTTTTGTAGCAGGGAATAGGCGTTACGACTAACACGGTAACTAGCTGTTCTAAATAATAAACTATCTGCAACCGAAATCATTACAACGGTATTATCAATATTTACGTCAATATCAGCGTCACTATTCAAATCACTAGCTTTGATTGATTTTTTTAATTGATATGCAATCGCTAAATTCATTGAATCTTTTAATGTTTTTGCTGTTGCTAATTCTTCTGAAGATACATTTGAAAGTGTTGCATTCAATTTAGCACGCATATTATTAGAAATCACGGCACCATCAACAAACTCCATTTTCATATTGCTTTCTTCTTTTAAGGTACTCGTTTCTTGTTTTAAAGAGCTTATTTTTGAATTGTACTCTTCTACTCTTTTGTTGATTTTTGCGAATTTTGTTTCAAGTTCTTCCTTTTCAATGGTTGTTTTTTGTAACTCTCCTTTAGTGTTAGTTAAATTTTGTTCTAATTCTAAGTATTTCTTTTTAGAAACACAGGAGGCTAATAATGTGGTTAAAACAACTATTGTAATAACTTTCTTTAACATGATATATATATTAGGTTTATAATTATTTGCAATGGCAAATCTTAGCCAAAGCTTTATTACTGCAAGATTATAAACAAAATCTAAAGAAATTCTTAAGATAGTTGGAAGTACATTAAAAAATTATTCACCATTCAATTTACTAAAGATCCAAATCTTTAAAAAGCTTTTGTACAACAGGAATTACATCATTTTCGAACCATCTGTTTTTAGCCTTCCATATATTATTTCTAGGCGAAGGGTGTGGTAAAACTAAATATTTGGGTAAATATTCATTGAAATTTCTAACCGTTTCTGTTAAGGTTCTTTTAGATAATTTACCTAAATAATAATCTTGGGCATATTTACCGATAAGTACAATCAACTTAGCATTTTCAATTAAATCTAATACTTTCTGATGCCATAAGGGTGCACATTCTTTACGTGGAGGTAAATCACCAGAGGTACCCTTGCCTGGATAGCAAAAACCCATCGGTAGTAAAGCGACTTTTTCAGCATTATAAAAACTAACTTTAGATAATTGTAACCATTCCCGTAATGTATCTCCACTTTTGTCATCCCAAGGAATTGAGCTATTATGAACGATGAGTCCGGGAGCTTGCCCAATAATAATGATGTTACTTTTGGGATGGGCTGTAAGTATTGGATTGACACCTAAAGTCAAATATTCAGAGCATTCAGTACATTTAGAAATTCTCTTTAGTAAAGTTTCCATAAAGAATTACTTCTTGTGAGGTTCAATTATCTTTTCAATGCTATTTTTTTTCAAATTTATTTCTCTTTATTTACTGTAGGAGTAATCATAATATGCGCATTGGCTTTGCCTGGAAACATTAACCATGGATGTCCAGGAGCATTAGGTTTTAAAGACAAACCTGTGCTTTCTTGAGTTGC
>Ga0256847_1001805_pt1 | contig 10172 bp, 6 predicted proteins | sample TeddybearmetaG_FD_189099 | JGI IMG/M metagenome (GOLD analysis project Ga0256847, IMG submission 189099) | Hydrothermal vent microbial communities from East Pacific Rise, Pacific Ocean - Teddybear | ecosystem: Environmental > Aquatic > Marine > Hydrothermal vents | place: Pacific Ocean: East... | reverse complement strand
TATTTTGACCGTCAAGATTTGCGTCTGGCGTCCAACTGACAGGCCTGCCTTTCGCCGGTACGATTAGCGCCTTAGTCTTGCCGTGATAGCATGTGATTCACCGCCTTGGGTGATCAGTTTTAGAAGAGGCCCTTACCTATGTGGCAAGCCATCAAACAGCGTGTGTTTACGTGGAAATTCCTGATCTGGACGGTCCTGACCGGAACGGTCCTGTTTATCATCGCTGTGATCGCATTCATGATCTGGATGGCGGCGCTGGGCCGTACCGTACCGTCGGTGCAGGCGCTGGCCGAATATGACCCGCCGGTCACTTCGCGTGTGCATGCCGGTGACGGCGCGTTGATCTATGAATTTGCCGACCAGCACCGGGTTTTTGTGCCGTATGAGGCGATACCTGAACATATTGTGCAGGCGTTTGTGTCAGCCGAAGACAAGAACTTTTTCACGCATGGCGGGATTGATTACAAGGGTATGACGCGGGGTGTAATCAACACCGTCAAGAACAAGCTTAGCGGCAAAGGCGGCATGGAGGGCGGTTCGACCATCACCCAGCAAGTTGCCAAGAATATGCTTCTGTCGAGCGACCAAACCGTTGTGCGCAAAGCTAAGGAAGCGATTGTCGCGCGGCGGATGGAGAAGGCGTTCTCGAAAGAACATATTATCGAGCTGTACCTGAACGAGATTTACCTCGGCGGGCGTTCTTACGGGGTTGGCTCTGCGGCGCTGAACTATTTCAACAAATCGCTACCGGAGCTAGACCTGTCGGAAGCGGCCGTATTAGCGTCACTGCCGAAATTTCCGGGGCGTGTGAACCCGTACACAAATCCAACGCGGGTTCTGATCCGCCGCGATTATGTGCTCGGCAGGATGGTCAAGGACGGTTATATTACACGCGAGCAAGCGGATAATGCGATCGCCAAACCGTTGACCACGACCAAGCGTTTGCGCGGCCCTGAATATGCCGCTGCGACCTATTTCGTGCAGGAATTGCGCAGACAGCTGATCGACCAGTATGGCGAGGAAGAGCTGGAGCAGGGCGGTCTGTCGATCCGCACGACGATTGATACCAAGCTGCAATTGGCGGCGCAGGAAGCGCTACAGATAGGGCTTGAGACCTATGACCGCCGCCACGATTATCGCGGCCCGATCAAAATGCTTGATGCCGATGCGCCGGACGTGTTGGAGCAACTCAATGCGATTACCCTACCCGGCGGATATGGCACGTGGGAACGGGCGATGGTGACCCGTGTAAGTGAGAGCGGCGCGAAATTGATGCTGGAAGATGCGACCGAGACATCAATTCCCGCAGAAGATATGGAATGGGCGCAGACCTATGCAAGGCAGGGCGGCGGCAAGGGCCTGAAGCGCGGCGATGTTATCCTCGCTGAAGTTACCCGCAAGCGATTGAATGCCGAAGAAAGCCCGACTGGGGTTGAAGGGGAGCCTGCTGATGATGACCGGACGGTGGCTCCATCCGAACCGATCCTGATTCCGACCGGGCTGTCTGAATTGAAACAGATACCTGAACTTGATGGGGCGCTGATTGCGATTGATCCCCATACGGGTCGAGTGCTTGCAATGATGGGCGGTTATTCGTTCTTCAAGAGCCCGTTTAACCGTGTGACGCAGGCCAAGCGCCAGCCGGGGTCTTCGTTCAAGCCATTTGTATATGGCGCCGCGCTGGAGAATGGTTACACGCCATCGAGCCGAATTCTGGACTCGCCTTATGTGTATTATGATGAACACACGGGCGAGGTCTGGAAGCCGACGAATTATTCCGAAGGTCGCAGCTATGGCGAAGTGACGATGCGTCTTGCGTTGGAGAAATCGTACAATCAGGTAACCGCGCGCGTCGCGACGGATATCGGCATGGAGGCGGTGTCTGAATTTGCCGAGCGGTTTGGCGTTTATGATCGCCTGCCGCCTTATCCGGCCATGTCACTCGGATCAGGCGAAACTACGCCTTGGCGGATGGCCAAGGCCTATGCGGCCTTTGTGAATGGCGGCAAGGAAGTGACGCCGACATTGCTCGACCGGATACAGGACCGGCACGGCGTAACTATGTACAGACATGATCAGCGGTTGTGCGAGGGCTGTGAGGTTGCGAGCTGGGACGGCGGCAGTCCGCCGGAACTGCCGGACGACCGCGAACAATTGGTTGATCCGATTATTGCTTATCAAATTGTGCACATGCTGGAAGGCGTGGTTGAGCGCGGAACCGGACGCCGGGCAAAACGCGTCGGCAAGCCGCTGGCGGGCAAGACGGGCACGACGAACGATTATCACGACGCACTGTTCTATGGTTTCTCGCCTGATCTAGTGGTTGGTATCTGGATGGGATTTGATATCCCCAAGACGCTTGGCGACAATGAAGGCGGCGGATCAGTTGCCGGGGTTGTGTTCACGGAGTTCATGCAACGTGCGCTGGAAGACAAACCAGCAATCCCGTTCCGTATTCCGCCGGGCGTACGGTTGGTCTCAGTTGATGCAGCGACAGGGCGATTGCCGTCTATGGGCTCTTCCAACATTATTCTGGAAGCCTTCCGTCCGGGGACCGAGCCGGGCATGGTGTTTGCTGAGGATCGCGATTTCAACTTGTCAGGCACAAGCGGATCGATATTCGATCAGCCCGTGATCCCGCAATTTGACCCGGAAACCGGCGAAGAAATTGTCGATGATGTCAATGAAGGCGATATTGACGACGGCATTTATTGACGCCCGGTGCAAAGATCGCCATCTCAGGCTGTAAGTCTATCTTGAAGAGAACCCGACATGTCCGCAGAAATTTTGGCGATGGCCGAACAGATCAAGCAGTCGACCGAGCTGTTGAGGAGGCGTCTTTGACTGGGACGTTGCCGAGAAACGATTAGAAGAACTGAATGCATTGTCGGAGCGCCCTGACTTCTGGGACGACCCGGATGGCGCGCGCAAACTGATGGCCGAACGCCAGAAGCTTGAGGGCGGGATGGAGCTGGTTCAGCGGCTCGAACAGGAAGCGTCTGATGGGCTTGAACTGCTTGAGCTGGCCGAGGGTGATACCGAGATGCTGGCAGACGTGACGGCGTCGCTGAGTAGCGCGCTGGCCACGGCCGAGACGGCGGAGCTTGAGGCGCTGCTATCGGGCGAGGTCGACGGCAATGATTGCTATATCAGTATCAATGCCGGGGCTGGCGGAACCGAGAGTCAGGACTGGGCCTCGATGCTGCGCCGGATGTATGTGCGCTGGGCCGAGAAGGCGGGTTACAAGGTCGAGGAAGTTGAGAGCCATGAAGGCGATGAGGCCGGGATCAAATCGGCGACGCTGCTGGTCAAGGGCGAGAATGCTTATGGCTGGTTGAAATCGGAGCAGGGCGTGCATCGGTTGGTGCGGATATCGCCCTATGATAGCGCGGCGCGGCGGCATACTTCGTTCTCGTCGGTGGCGATTTCGCCAGTGATTGACGAGACGATTGAGGTTGAAATCAACCCATCAGATGTGCGGCTGGATACATACCGGGCATCGGGCAAGGGCGGCCAGCATGTCAACAAGACCGACTCGGCGGTGCGCCTGACTCATGAGCCGACCGGGATTGCGGTGGCTTGTCAGTCTGGGCGGTCACAACACCAGAACAAGGCGGCGGCGTGGGAAATGCTGCGCTCGCGGCTGTACATGATTGAGCTGGAGAAACGCCAGCAAGCGGTCAAGGACAGCCATGACGCCAAGACCGATATTGGTTGGGGGCATCAGATCCGGTCCTACGTGTTACAGCCGTATCAACTGGTGAAGGATGTACGGACCAATCACGAGACCTCGGATACGAACGGGGTTCTGGACGGTGACCTGACGCCCTTCCTCAGCGCAGCGCTATCATTTGCGCTGGGTGAGAGTGAAGAGGTCGAGGCATAAAAAAAACCGGACCATGTGGCCCGGTTCTTTTGGAATGTGATGGCAGCGGTCTATGCGTTGCCGGTCTGACCCAGATTATGTGATGACAGGTCGGATGTGGAATTGCTGGTCGACGATGTGCTAGTCGACGATGTGTTGGTTGTCGAAGCGGCTTTCGGTGCGGCGTCGAGCAGCGGGTTTTCTTCGCGCTTAACCTGACCTTCGAAAGACGCATCCGGCTGAATGATCAGCGCTGCGTGGATGATGTCGCCTTTGACTGTTGCGCCGGTTTCAAGCTCAACTTTGCGGGCGCGGATGGAACCATTGACGTGGCCTTTGACGCGCAGCGTTTCAGCCTTGATCTCGCCGGTAATTTCGCCAGTTGAGCCGACGGTTACATCGCCAGCCGTGACGTCACCTTCAATCTTGCCATCAATCTGGAGCGCGCCTTCGGTGCGGACCGAGCCGATGATGAGCATATCAGAACAGATAATCGAGGCACCAACGCGTGAAGCAGGTTTCGATGAGGCGCTGCGCACGGCATCCTGCGCTGGTGAGAAACTCGGTGGGTTGTCGCCTTTAGTTTTCGTGAACATGTTTACCTGCCTTAATAAAATCTACTGGGTTATATGGTTTGCCGTGGAAGCGAACTTCGTAATGAAGGTGCGGCCCGGTGCTGCGCCCTGACGAGCCCATCAATCCGATCTTGTCTCCAATTGCCACAACTTGCCCGCGCGTGGCGAGGACTTTGTTCAGGTGCCCGTAACGAGAGACAAAGCCCTGACCGTGGTCGATATCCACAACACGACCATATCCTGATTTGGTTCCGGCATAGATGACTGTGCCCGGACCAGCGGCAACGATTGGAGCGTTCCATCCGGCGCCCATATCAATTCCGCCATGCCAACCCGGACGCTTCCGAATGGGATCAATTCGCATGCCATAATTCGAGGTGACACGAGACGGAACACCGATTGGGGTCGCGAGTGGAAGGTTTTCGACCAAGCCTTCGAAATACCTAGCTTCTTCCATACGAGCGGCAACTTGCCCGACGCGAATAGCGAACTCAGCCTCTTCGGGGCTTTTGAAGTCGCCGGTGATCAGGCTAGCAAAAGTGATTTCAGGGCCGCCCATATTTTCGCCACTGGTGATGCGGCCAGCACCAACATTGGTCAGGCGAAGGACGCCGCGGGCGGCTTCAGCGCGTTCAACCGCTAATTCTTCAATATCATCCAGAAAGAGTTGTTGCTCGGTGCGGATCTGACTGACCTGACCACGAAGGCCGACTTGTGGGAGCATGCTGGCCGTTTGCGTCAGGCGTTGTGATTGGCGGGCATCAGCCTCGTCGATTGAGGCGGTGACCAGAAGCGAAGATGAATCGCCGCGAATCGCAGACACTTCCAACTCGCCGCCGGTTCGCAAAGCTTCGAGCATGGTGGACAGCGTGTTGTGGCGTTGTTCGAAATCAAGCGTGGCGTCTTGAAACGCTTCAGTGCGTTGAGCCAATTGAGAACTCGACAAGGCTTCCTTTGCACGCAGGTCCTGGACCCAGCGTTGCAGCTTCTGAACCTCGCCATCGGCTGCTATGCCGGTTGGATTGCCGGAGCGAAGCATGAATGAGCCGGTCGCGAACACGGACCAACCGACAATCGCGGCAGCCGCAATCGACAGTATGATTTGTTGCAAAGGTGAAACTGTAAAATACCGAACGGTCCCCCCGCTTCGGTGGTAAATTTGCCTTTCCGGGAAGGCAGTTCGTACAAAGTCAGAGACTTTTGACGGTTTTTTCATTCTACGCACCTATCCGCAGGTAAAACTGATGCCGGTGGGGACGGTCACGCAGTTTTGATTGGTGAAGCTGTACAATAACCTCATTCCTGTCTCGCCGGGAAGCCCTCTTATGCCGTTTTCTGATGTAGAATCGCACATAAAGGGTAAAGTTCGCCTTAAAGAGTTTTCATTTGACCTAATTATTTTTCAGCAATTCCTGAGTCGTTTCGAGAACCATCTCAGCGTGACCGGCGACTCGGACCTTGTGCCAAGCCTCTGCAATTGTGCCATCGGTCAGAACAAGGAAGGTTGAGCGTTGAATGCCCATGTACTTGCGGCCATAGAGATTTTTCTCGACCCAGACGCCAAATCCTTCACAGGCAACGCCATCCTCATCTGAGGCTAAAGTGACTGTCAGATCGCGCTTTGTGGTGAAGCTATTGTGCGATTTAAGGCTGTCTTTCGAGATGCCGATGATTTCGACCCCCAGTGCATCAAACTCGCTTTTGAGCGCTGAGAAGGCAATCGCCTCGGTGGTGCAGCCTTTGGTGTTGTCCTTCGGGTAAAAGAAGATCACATGAGCCTTGCCGAGAGGGGCGGCGAGGTTAACTGTCTCTCTAACAATTGCTGGCAGAGTAATGGCAGGTGCAGTGCCGCCTTTTTCTAGTCGATTTGTCATGGCATGGTCCTAAGTGTCTGGCGGAGCGTCACTATATGACGTGGCACGGGGCGGTTGAGTTGAGTAGATGGAGTATATGCATTGGTTCGCCAGACCACGAAAGTGATTGTTCTTGAAGTTTTTGGTGTCATCTCACTGTTGGTGATGGCGGCAGCGGCTGTTTTGGCGTTCATGTTGGCGAGTGGTCCGGTTGAGCTTGCCTTGTTTCACGATGATGTCGAGCGCGCACTGACGTCATCGCGCAATGGCCGGGCGGTTAGCATTGAAAGCGTTACACTCGAATGGTCGCCCTCGCAGCGGCGTCTGTTTGTGGTCGCGAGCGGCGTATCGCTGAAAGACCGGGACGGGAAAGAAGCGGGACATACGCAGAGAGCTGAACTGGTTCTGGATGCGGGATCAATTTTTCTGGGTGAGATGGAAGTTCTTCAGGTTCATCTGGAGGATGGCTGGGTCAATCTGCAAAACACTGGACCGAACCAGTTTGAGCTGGCCGGGGACCCACTGCCTGAAATTCAGACAGCGGCGCTGCCGCAAACCCCGCGGGAATGGCTCGACCGGACCAATTCAGTCTTGCGCGATGTGCTTAGCGGGATTGAAGTCTTGCAAGACACATTCACGCTCGAGGGCGTCAGTTTCGACAAGATCGAAGTGCGCTATATTTCGATTGCGGGTGAAGAGGTTGGCAAGATCACCAATGCGTCAGGCGGGTTGGAGCGATCAGAAGCCGATGTCGCGATCCTGTTGACCGGCGAAGGCGGCGGCGTTGGCTTGCCGGGACAGTTTGAGCTGGCGATCTCAACCAGCGAAAATGTCAATGCGATGCGCGCTGACCTGACTATCAAAGACTGGCCGGTTGCCGATTTGGCCGGACGGTTCGGCGTGACCGGTCTGAATGATGATGGATTGATCACGGATATTACATTTGGCTCTGGCGTCACCCGCACGGATGGGGTGCAGCGCATCGATATCAATATTGAGCGTAAAGACGGCTCACTGACCCTGCCTTTCGGTGATGAGCGCCTGAATGAACTATATCTGGATGTCAGTTATCTGGTCGCGGATGAGTCGATCTCGATCAATCAACTGACACTGGAAACGGACCGGCTGGGCGGCGTGTTTACCGGACGGTTGGAAAACGTCCTGTCTGAGAACGCTTTGCGACGTGTCGAGTTGGCTTCTGATGATGTCCGGCTCGATCTTAGTGGGATTTTCCCGGCCTCTTGGCGGTTTAAGAAGTTTGAGTTTGAGGCGGACTTGTCTGACGATTTCACGATCATCGCGTTTGATCGGCTGCGCGCCGAAGTGGATGGGGTTAAACTGCAGGCGTCGGGGGAGTTGGATTGGTCGGTTGAGCATGAGGATGGCGAGTTGCCGCTTAGTCTGGATATTGCGGCTGAAGCCATCGGCGAGTTGGAAACAAGCACGATCCTGAAATTTTGGCCGGAGCGCCTAGGCGCTGGCGCGCGCCGGTTCGTCGCCAATAGAATAACCCAAGGTACGGGAACGGGCGCAACGGCTACGGCGCGGATACGCCCGGATAGTATGGCGGAGGGTGGTTTGCGCGATACTGATTTGCTGGTCAATTTCAGTTTCAGGGACGCCGAGGTCAAGTTTCTGAAAGACTTGCCGCCGGCGCGGAATGTGTCCGGGACAGGACGCCTGACGGGGAATGGTTTTTCAGCCAGCGCAGTTTCAGCCGACTATGATGATTGGGTGATTGAGAGCGTTGCGGTCGAGTTTCCGACTCTGCGACCACGCGGATCGGACTTCACGGTCACGGCCAAGGGCAGCGGACCGGCGGTCTCGATTTTGCGGCAATTATCGGTTTCGCGGCTCAAGCTGCAAGAGCAAACGGGGTTTGATCCGGAGCGTGTATCTGGCGATGCGCAGGTTGAGTTGTTCATGTCGCGCCCGGCGTTAAATACCGCGCCATTCTCGGCCACGACGCTGGACGTGAAAGGCACGATCCGTGATGCGGGGCTGAAAGATGCGGTTGGCGGGTTTGATTTGACTGAGGGGTCTGCTCGGCTTGATCTGACGCAGGACCGCTTGATCATTACCGGCTATGGCGAGATTGCTCAGGCGCCGGTGCAATTCACGTGGCGTGATGCTTTGCAGACTGATAACTCACCGGCCGACCTGTCGGCGAGCGCGATTGTCACGCCTGACGTTTTGAACCGGCTCGGACTGGTTGGGCGGGCCTATCTTTCGGGGGAAATCCCCGTCGAGTTGCAGGGGCAAGTCAACGCCAAAGGGCTGGGTAAGGCATCGTTCGCATTTGATCTGCGTGAGGCGCGCATCGATATTGGCGAGATTGGTTGGGTCAAGCCAGCGGGCGAGGCGGCACGCGCGACACTGACTTATTCCGGAGACGGCGACCAGCAGATTTCGGCTGTACGCCTGACTAGTGATACGGCGGAACTCGACGGCGACGTCTTACTGGGCGCAGACGGGCGGCTGCAGAGCCTAACGCTGCGCAAGCTGTATATTGAGCGCATCGCCGATGTTGCCGGTACGGTTCGGCGCTTGCCGAATGGCGGGGCGAAGCTGTCGCTGAACGGGGCTTATCTGGATGTCAGTCCGATACTCGGAGAGATTGGCGTCGTTGGCGGCGCAGGCGATGAGTTGAAATTGGCGCTGGAGTTTGATGCAACTGTGGACCGGTTGCGCTTGCGGCGCGGGCTGGAACTGAACGAGGCAACGCTTGAGTTCAAGAGTAGTGCAGAGGGTCTGAAGGCGGCGAGTGCGACCGGGGTGACGCAATCGGGCGCGGAATTGAGAGCCGGATACACGGCTCAAACCAACGGTCCGCCGAAAGTGTTCTTGAACACCGAGGATGCCGGGTTTCTAGCTCAGGCGTTTCTGGATCTGGATTATATTAGCGGCGGAACGCTCGATTTGACTGGGACGCTGGCGCACGGATCAGAGCCGATGCGCCTGTTGGCAAAGGTTGAGAATGCGCGCCTGTCGAATGCGCCTTTCTTTACGCAAATTCTGTCGCTGGCTTCATTGCGCGGTCTGACTGATACGCTGTCGGGCGAAGGCGTGTTGTTCACCAAGATCGAGATTCCGATCACGGTTGGCGGCGGGCGTTATGTGATTGATGGTGGGCGCGCGAGTGGCCCTGCGCTCGGTTTGACGGTCAATGGCTGGATCGGAACGGATGGTGACGGCATTGAGCTGGACGGCGTGCTGGTGCCGAGCTTTGGGGTAAACTCAGTCCTCGGCGGTGTCCCGGTGATTGGCGACTTGTTTGTCGGACGGCGCGGCGAGGGGATTTTCTCGATCACTTACGGCGTCAGCGGGACGCTGGAAAAAGCGCAAGTGTCGATCAATCCCTTGTCGGCTGTGACGCCGGGCATCCTGAGGCGGATATTCGAGAACCCATCCGATACATCGATCCCGGATGCGATCCCTGTCGATCCGAACTTGAAACCACCGACGGAGAAATTGCCGGACCTACCAGATGACGAGTTCATTCCGTCGCAGCCGGGCGGTGGCGGCTAGATCGGTTTGACCAGAGCGATACGCTTCTTGCCAATCTGAACTTTGAAGGCGTCGACGTCAGCGAGAATGTCGGTCCATGCGTGGGCTTGGTCTTCGGCGATCTTTTCATCATTCACGCGGACCGCGCCTTCGGCGATTTTGCGCCGGGCTTCGCCATTGGATTTGGTTAGGTCAGCGGCGCGCAGGAGGGCGATTGTGGTTGGGCCGTCTGGGTGTTCTGATTTGGCGATGTCGAAAGTTGGCAGATCAGCGGAGACGCCGCCGGTGAAGGCTTTGGTCGCTGCGCCTTCGGCTTCCTTGGCGGCTTGCGCGCCGTGCAGCATGGTGGTCGCGGCATTGGCGAGGGCGAGT
>Ga0256847_1001804_pt1 | contig 10175 bp, 12 predicted proteins | sample TeddybearmetaG_FD_189099 | JGI IMG/M metagenome (GOLD analysis project Ga0256847, IMG submission 189099) | Hydrothermal vent microbial communities from East Pacific Rise, Pacific Ocean - Teddybear | ecosystem: Environmental > Aquatic > Marine > Hydrothermal vents | place: Pacific Ocean: East... | reverse complement strand
TTAATATAAAATTCATACTTTTATAAAAACTAAAAAACAAAACGGAAAAATCTTGGTAACTTCTTTAACTCGTTTTAGCTGAAGCGAAAGCATCTGCACACAACTCGTTAAAGTCATCACTCGTTACAAGCCATAGCCCATCCGTTGTAAGTAATTTAAAAAAAACATACTAATTAAATACAAATTTAGTATATTAGAAATATGGCAAAAAGAAAAACGACTTTATCAAAAGGTAAAAAAGCTGGAATAGTTTTAGTAAGAGATGTAAAAGATGTAAAAGAAGAAGAAGCTGTAGTAAGAGTTGCAAGATTTGGAATAGCTTCAGTAAGAGCTGCAAAAGCAGGAGGAGAAGCCGTAGTAAGAATTGCAGGACGAGGAATCTACACTAAAAAACTAGGTGCAAAACTAGCTTTTTCGGCAAAACCAATGAATACTCGAAAATACCATGTAATTTTAGGTAATGGTGAAAAATGGACTGTTGTAGCTGATGGAAACACAAGAGCTACGAGGATTTTTGAAACTAAATTAAGCGCTATTGAATTTGCTAGAACTATTGCTGATAAAATTGATGGAGAAGTTATAATACACAAAGAAACTGGAGAGATTGAAGACAGAGTTTCATTAGCAAAGTAATTTATTTTTTTATGGCTTTTAACGATAATGTTTTTATAAATTGCCCTTTTGATAACGAATTTAAACCTCTACTCAAAGCTCTTGTTTTTGAGCTTATATATTTAGGCTTTACACCAAAGCTATCTCAAACCCTATCTTCCTCTTCTATAAGAGTTAATGAAATTAAAAATATAATAAAATCTTGTAAGTATGGCATACATGATTTATCTAGAAGTAAGGCAATGGCTGTTGGTGAGCTTCCTAGATTCAATATGCCATATGAGTTAGGATTAGATATTGGAGCTTTAGAATATGGTAGTGCAAAATTAAAAACAAAAAGGATTTTAATTTTAGAAACAGAAAAATATCACTATCAAAAAGTGATTTCTGATATTGCAGGTCAAGACATAAAAAATCATGATGATGACCCAAAAACATTGATGACTAAAGTTAGGAATTGGTTTTCAGCAAACTTTCCGAATAATACTATAGTTGGTCAAAGCGAAATTTGGAATGCTTATAACCAATTTATAGATGATTTAAACATAAGTTTATTATCAACATATAGTGAAGATGAAATTGAAGAAATGCCTATTGGTGATTTTATAAAATTTTCTATTGATTGGATAGAAAGCTTTAATAAATAAACTACTTACAACAACGTGTATAGCTTATTGTTAGTTTGTTGGTAATTGGAAGATTTCGTTTTCATAAATTTGTTTATCTTTAATCAGAAAATAAATTACAAACTAGTTTTGCTCGTTTTTGCTGAAGCTAAAGCCTTTGCGCACAACTCGTAAAACCAGTCATATCACAACAAATCCATACACAAACCGTTAGGTGCAATTTGAAAAAAGAACAATATGAACCCAGAAGATTACATTAAGTGGATTCAGCTAATTATTAATGCTTTTGCATTAGGTGCTGCTGGTTGGATTTATAAAGCCTATATACAGAATCTAAAAGCCACAGTTACTGCAAAGGACGAACAAATGAAAGTAGTTGAAAAAAATCTAACACTATGGAAAGATAGGGTTTCCGAACTTGAAAGAAAAACACCGAATTTCATCGAAGATGCATTAAGTAAAAGAATAAAAATACGTGAAGAAGAAATTGAAAGACTAAATCTAGACAGGGAAAATCACGAGATTGAGATAAAAAAGAAAAATGAAGAACTTGTTTTGTTCAAAAGCGAATTAAAGAAAACAGGAGAACTTCAAAACACAATTTCACAACTTATTGAAGATTTCGGAGATTACGGAGATTTTCTAGATAAAGATAAAGAGCTAGAAACAGAGTTGGCTGGTTTTGTTAATGTTGATAGTGGACAATTAATGTTAACAGACCCTTGTTATGTGGATTCTCAATGGAAAAAAGAAAAATTTGAGGATTTAAGACTTTATAAGGATACTGAAACTGGAACAACCTATCAATATAGAAAGGATTTCAATAATTATGAAGATAAAATAAAGGGCTTTGACAACACTGTCAATCAGCTTTTAAAATCAAATAGGTTCGAAGAAGTAAAAGTTGACAGAAAATCTGATTATTCATATTCTTTTGCAGGAGCTTGCTATGCAACTCTAAATGAAGAAGGTTTTGGTGCGATGACACACGAAAAAGGTCACGAAGGAGCAGCAGTAGCATTTAGAACATTTATGGGAGATGGTTTGTATCCTGTATATATAGAAACTTATGGCGGAAGAAATATAAGAATGTATGTTGATTTGATTTAACGTTCTGAAATAAAAACTGCACCTAACAACGTGTATAATGTATTGTTGTATAAGTTGAAGAATTGAAAATATTTCTTTCAAAAAAACAACTCGCTAAACTGAAAAAAACGTACTTTTAATACCACAACACATCATACACAACCCGTTGGCAGTAATTAAAAAAATGAGTAAAAGAAAAAACCATAACTTTAAACATGTATCAAGATTACCAATCTTAAGGTATAGTGAATTTACTCCAAAATTTGAGCGAATTGAAATTGCAAAAAAACACAATTATTGTGTAATTAAAGGTATTTCTGTTACTGGAGATGCTCCTAAGGATATAATTAGATTTTATGAATATGGATATTCTCCAAAAAGTAATCCCAAAAAATGGCCAATTTATATAGCAAAATTAGGACACAAATATTATCCATTAGAATCAATAACAGAACAGTTAATTTCTGATCTTGGGAGTTGGTTTGGTTTTGAATTAGCTGATTCAAAAATATGTAGTATTGGTGGCCAAATAAGATTTCTTTCAAGGTACTTCTTAAAAGTGCACACTGATGAACTTTATCATGGTGCAGATATGTATGCTGGATATCTTAATGACAAGCAATTTGTAGATGATATTGAGTTGCAAAGAATGACACAAGCATTTTTTACTATTAGTTTTACTAGAGATGTTCTAAATCATTTTTTTAAGGATTCTTTTAACGAAATGTTTAAATCATTTATGTTAATGTTGTTTTTTGATGCGATAATTGGAAATAATGATAGACATATGTATAATTGGGGAGCAATTCGAGACATTTACGGTAACAAATTAGCTAGATTTTCACCAATTTATGATTCGGCACGAGGTTTGTTGTGGAATGAAACTGAGAGCAAAATACTTGAAATCTTAAACACAAAGAATCGTAAAGAACAATTTATTGAAAAATATTGTAATAATAGTAAGCCAAAAATCGGAATAGAAAATAAACAAAGTGTCAACCATTTTGATTTAATTAAATCTTATGATTCATATTATAAGAATACTATATTCATTCAAGAATTTTTCAATGAAACTAGAATTAATTCTGTCCTGAAAAAATTTAACACAAAATATAAGACACTAATTAGTAACGAAAGACGTTCTTTAATTACTGATATATTATTATTTAGATATAAAAAACTTGAAAAAATTGTATCTTAGAGCTATAAAATGAAAGAAAAAATAAAAAACATACTACAAAAACTAACTCCTTGGGCTGGAAATGACGAATTTATGTCAAAACTAAACTCTGAGAATGAAAACGGAAAATTCCAGTTATTGTTTGAAGATAAATTAATTGGCATACTTGAATTTAACGGTAATAAATGGATTTTTGGGTATTCAGATAATTACAAAGCAAATCCATTCGTACTTCCACTGATTAACTTCCCGGATATCAATAAGATTTATGAATTTGATCATTTAATGCCCTTTTTTGCTACAAGAATTCCAAATTTAAATCAACCATATCATAAACAAAAATTGGAAATATTAGAGGGTGATAAAGCAAGTTTAGTAACCTTATTGAAAATCTTTGGTGAAAAATCAATAAACAATCCTTTTGAATTAAAATATATCTAAACTACTGCCAACACTGTGTATAATTAATTGCTAAGCAATTGATTAAATCAAAAGTTTAGTTTCATAAAAAACACTATCTTTAAACTGAAAATAAGAAGGTTACAGCCTACCTTATTTTCTCTCTGCGAATTATCGCCGTAAACGGCTCATCCAAGCTAAAAACGCTCGGCTGCAATTCGCAACTAATCATAACACAACCCGTTAGGGCACATATGAAAAACAAACTGCTGACATTAATAACAATAATTACAATTTTAGTAAATAGTTCCTGTAGTAACTATAAAATTGAAAAATCGGATTTTTCTTTAATTCCATATAATGGAAAAGAAACTCTTGTATTTAAATCAACAGAAAATAAATTTGATACAATATTCCTAAACGGATTTGATAAATATTCTGCTGGTTCAGACCCTTTAGCAATTTTTCCAGACAAACACGAAATTTATCGATTGAATTGCACTGTTTCAGACCCAAATTATGATAGGTATCTTGATGGTAAAAGTATAATTGAATTAAGTGCTGGTCAAGGAGGAACAACTATTTGGTTTGATATAGCAATGAAAGAATCTTGGTTTTACGGAAAAAGTATTTACTCAAAAACTGAATTTGACAGCATTCCGTTGTCAAAAATTACGATTGACAAAAAAGTTTATGATGATGTTAAGATTTTTGAATCTGATGGCTCATATGAACAAAGAGATAACTATGCTGAAAGGTTTTACTGGAGCGTAAGTGAAGGTTTTTTAGGACTTGATAGACGAAATGAAAAATGGAGATTAATAAAAAAATACGTGCCCTAACACCGTATAAAAATAATTGCGGTTTAGTGCTTAATCAAAGGTCGTTGCGTGTTTGTAACGTCTGAATTTCCTTCGGAAATTCCTCGCATACAAACCCGCAACTATTCTTATACATAAACGTTGGCAACAAATTTCAGAACAGATAATATAGTTAAATGAAAAATGATGGAAAATTTTTAGAACAAACTTTACTTTTGATACAGGATACATTTAAAAATTCTTCATCAACGAAGATATTCAAAAACTATAGGTTAGAAAACACATCTCAAAATAAGCGTGAGATAGATGTTCTAATTGTTTGTAAAGTAAACAACTTTGACATAAAAATTGCGATTGAATGTAAAGATTACAAAAACAAAGTAAAAGCCGAACAAATAGAATCATTCCACTCAAAGTGTTTACGCATTCCATCTATAAACAAAAAAGTCTTTGTTAGCAGAAAAGGTTATCAAAAGGATGCAATAGAATCTGCGAAGGATTTTGGAATAGAACTTTTAACAGCTGACATAGTGAGTAAAGAGACTATTTTGGGTTGGTTACCTATAAAACAATTAAGACTACAACTTTTACCTGAAATTCCCGAGGTTATATTAACAATTAATGAATTGAAGGAAAAAATTGAAAAAACTACTTCAACCTTTGATGGGTATATATATGTTTATAAAGATATTACGCCTTTAAACATAAAAGAATTTATTTTTAATTCTGCTTTAGATAATAAAAAAATATTTCATAATCTTGCGATTATTGAATGGTTAAGGTTAGACGAAAATCAAAGATTAAACAATTTTATTGTTCCATTTGAATTAAAATTTAAGAACTATTACATTAAAAATGATATTGGAGAAAAAATACGTTTACTTAAAGTAAAATCTGGAATAATGGTGAAATTTGTTGAAAGAGAAGCTAATATAATAGAAGGAAGAAATATATTAGGTCAAAATAATAAAGAAATTGCGAAATCGATTAAAGTTGAATATGAAGGAAATAGTACCACAGATATTATTTTAGATAAAAATCAAAAAGCATATTTCTATATAACGAATTCTCAAGGTGAAAGCGTTCGGCTTAAAAAATTATTTAGCTACGACCCAAAATCAGATAAATTTAGTTAGAGAAATCAGTTGCCAACACTGTGTATAAATAATAGCTGCGCTATGGTTAAGTGGAAAATCTAGATAATATTTGTATATTTCGTTATCGGAATATTTCACGATAAACAACCTCGCGTTTTACTCCCTGCGAATTATCGCCGTAAACGGCTCATCCAAGCGAAAACCGCTCGGCTGTAATCCGCTACTATTCATACACAACCCGTTATGTCTCATTAAAACATGAAAAACCATCTTATATATATTTTAATAGTTTTCGTATTTCTATTTGGTTGTAATTCTCAGTCTGAGAATTCTGTAATTGATAACTTTCAAAATGAGCATCATTTAACTGAATTTGAGAAAGACAGTATTGAAGGAATAAAATGGCTGAATAAAATTCATGACTCAATCGGTGAGCCAAATTTAAATCATTTAGACTATGAATGTTATAGATTTAATTATTTCAACTCATTTGGAAAGAATAAACTTTTTAGAATTGAACACTTCGGCAACAATCACAATAGAATGATTATAAAATTTTATGCTCAGGACAAATATTACGACAAGGAAAACGATAATTATGACTATGATAATTATATTCTAACATCTGAAAAGATTATAGACATAACACTAGAACAATACAATGAATTTAAAAAATTAATTGATGGCTCATATTTCTGGAGTCTAAAAATGATGGAATCCCCACAACCGCAATATCTTGATGGTTATACATATTTACTCGAAGGATTTGAACCAAAATCAAGCTCTAAAAAGCAGAGATATAATATTGTAGCCAGAGCAGTCCCACATGAAGGTAGTTTTAGGAAAGCATGTGAAAAACTAATGGAGTTTTATAATCAAGAAGATTCTCAATAATAGTTTTAACCCAACATAACACTGTGTATAGCTTATTGCTAGTTCATTGATTAATTGAAAAGTTAGTTTCATAAAAATCATTATCTTTAACTGAAAATAATAAACAAACTAGTTTTGCTCGTTTTAGCTGAAGCTAAAGCATTTGCACACAACTCGTAAAACCAGTCATAACACAACAAAGCCATACACAACCCGTTGTAAGCAATATGAAAAAAACATTTAGCATAACATTAATCATTTTCGGAATTGTTTTTGGTTTTGCTCAAAATGGAAAAATAAGCGGAAAATTAGTATTGGAAGTTGAAGATGATTTTGAACTTATTGCTGGAAAAACTAAAGTGATTTTATTAATTGGAAATGAAAAAATAATAGAGATAGTTGACAATGATTTAAAGTACTCCTTTGAAAATCTAAAATCAGATTCTATTAGGTTATGGTTGGAGCCTCCAGCAATTGGAAATATTACAACTTATATTAGTTTTCTCGAACCAAATCAAATTGCCGAATTTAATATTCCATATTCTTTAACTTGTAAATATGATAAATCGGAAAATAATAAAACTTGTCCTATTTGCGAAAAACAAGATAAAGTAATTCCAATCATTTATGGACTAATTGCGAGAGCGAATGTTAGCGTGAGAAAGGAAGAGAGTGGAAATGAGAAAAAAACTGAAAGGAAATCTTATGAAGGTGGATGTGTAATATCGGTTTGTGACCCAAATTGGTATTGCGAAAGAGATGAATTGGAATTTTAAAAATACTGCTTACAACACTGCATAAAAATAATGTTACGATTATGGTTACATGGAAAATCTAGTTTCATAAAATTGCTTATCTTTAAACTGAAAAATAGTCGAAAGCAGTTTCATTGGCTTCGCGGACGAAAAGCCACGCCAACTCACTGTTAAACCACACTATTCTTATACAACCCGTTGCTAGTAATTGCGGATTTCTCGTCGGAAATCCATAATTTGAGCTTAAAAGCAGCTTTAAAACTGACAGAATATTGAGTTGTCGGAGTTGAGAATTGGAACGGAAAAATAGAAAAAAAAGAGAAACTAAAAAAATAATAGATAATATCATGGCAAAAGGTAAAGACTCAAGGAGAAACGTAAAAACAGAAGCTGCTAAAACTCCAAAAGAAAAAAAAGCAGAAAAGAGGCTGAAAAAATCTAGAAAAGGATAATTATAAAAAAACTAAAAACATTTTCAATTTTGTCAATCATAGGGAGTTGAAAATTGGAGTGGTTTTGATTTTTTAGCACAACAATGAAAAGCAAAAACTAGCAACACTGTGTATAGCTTATTGTTAGTGTGTTGGTTAATCAAATAATCGATAAAATTATTATCTTTACTAAGTTGAAAAAAATAAACAAACTAGTTTTACTCGTTTTTGCTGAGACAAAAGCATATGCACACAACTCGCAAAACCAGCCATAACACAACAAAGCCATACACAACCCGTTGTAAAACATTTGAATGAGAAAACATCCTATTGACATACTTAAATCTAAACAAGTTGATAGAATGGTTTATGTAAGCAGTATTGATAAAATACTAGATTATATGCTTCCATTAATTTTCGCTATCTCAATACTTTTTGCAGGTGGAATGAAATTCTATTTTGATTTTAAAAACAATAATTCAATCGAACTATCACTTATTTTTCTAATATCATCAATTTGTATTGCTACTTTGTTGATTTATTGGACTAGGAAAATCAATACTTTAATTCGAATAAAGGGACTTTCTAGAGGGAAGAATTTAAAAATTGTTAAAAGAATAGCTAAAGAAAATAATTGGAATGTTTCTTCGAGTAATCAAGAAATAACAATTATATACTTTGATTGGAATATGGGAAGTACTGATTGGGGAAAAGAAATGACAATCATATATGACAAAAATGATATTTTAGTGAACTGTATTTCTTACGGAATGAACTCAAATCCTTCGCCATTTCATTGGGCTGCAAATGAAAAAAAAGTGAATAAATTAAAAACGGAATTTGAAAATGGAATAAAAAACGTTTTACAACACTGTGTATAGCTTATTGCTACTGTTGACTAACTAGAAGATATTTCCTATATTTAATCTTTATTACAAATTTGAATAAAATAAATAAACTAGTTTTACTCGTTTTAGCTGAGGCTAAAGCATTTGCGCACAACTCGTAAAACCAGTCATAACACAACAAAGCCATACACAACCCGTTGCCAGTAATTTAAGCAGATGAACAAACTAATCTACATTTTAAGCATTTTTTTTCTGACTTTAAGCTGTAACCCAAACCTTGAAGATGAAAGCCTTTTTCCAAAAGTTAAAAATGTTGCTGAATTAAAAAACACAGACTTTGTTCCAACTTTAGAAAGTTCATTTGAAACAAAAAGAAATATTATTTATGGAGCAACAATTCCATTTGCTTGGAACGAAATTAGAAATGAAATCGGAACAGAATTAACGGACTTCACAAACAAACAACTTGAAGAAATAAATAGTACGAAAAGCTACATAAATGTTTTAAAAGATAATGAATATAAAACTTCTGTAGAAATTGAAGGAACTGAAATAAGAGCAACAGCATATTTTAGAAAATCCTTACCATTTGAAGAACCGCTTATAAAATTTGACAAACTTCTAAAATTTGGAAACTCAAAAGTTGAATCTTTTGGTTTTTGGGGAAGTTGCGGATTTGCAAAAATAAATTACTTCAATAATGAAAATGAGTTTTCCATTTCCTTATTTCCAAAAAACAAGAAACACGAAATTATTTTGATAATGCATAAAGGACGAAAAAATGATTTCAAAGATTACTTTCAGAGATATAATCAACAGAAAGAGTTAGAAAAAAATCAAAAAGTATATTTCAACGATGATGACAAAGTTGAAATACCAATAATCGAATTTAATCTTGAAAAATCGTTTAATAAAATAGTTGGGAGCTCTTTTAAAGCAAATGACACGAAATATACAATGTTAGAAGCATACCAACGAAATGCATTTATTCTAAATGAAAATGGAACAGAAGTTGAAAGTATTGTAGAAATGTCTACTGACGCAAAAGAAGAGGTAGAAAAAATAAAACCTAAAATGATGATTTTCAACAAACCATTTGTTGTACTTTTAAAACGAAAAGATGCTGAGAACCCATATTTTGGGGTTTATATAGCAAATAACGAATTATTAAAAAAGGAATAAAAACTACTGGCAACATCGTATAAAAATAATGCTATGCTTATGGTTAATTGGAAAATTTCGTTTTCATAAAATTGTTTATCTTTAAACTGAAAAATAGTCAAAAGCAGTTTCATTGGCTTCGCGGACGAAAAGCCACGCCAATTCACTGCTAATCCGCACTATTCTTATACAAACCGTTAGCATAAATGCCGCTGAAAATTCTACATATTCAAAAACTTAACATAACAAATCAAAAGCTAATTTCCTTACTAAACGGAATTCA
>Ga0256847_1001803_pt1 | contig 10181 bp, 10 predicted proteins | sample TeddybearmetaG_FD_189099 | JGI IMG/M metagenome (GOLD analysis project Ga0256847, IMG submission 189099) | Hydrothermal vent microbial communities from East Pacific Rise, Pacific Ocean - Teddybear | ecosystem: Environmental > Aquatic > Marine > Hydrothermal vents | place: Pacific Ocean: East... | reverse complement strand
AGCCATTATTATTGACTGGAGATCTATATCATTTTGAGGAAAATCGAACACATAAAAGAGCACCAATGTTTAATTATGACATTCCGCAAACTAAAAAGAGCATGGAAGCTTTTGAAGCTTTTGCCAAAGAAAATAATGCCGATGTTTTTATACAACATTCACAAAAAGATTTTGAACGTTTAAAAGAAATTTTAAAATAACTATTAACCTAATAATTCATTAACTAAGTTCATGCTCGAAATAAAAAACCTACACACCAATATAGGCAATAAAGAAATCCTTAAAGGAATAAATTTAAGCGTAAAAGCCGGTGAAGTACATGCTATAATGGGACCGAATGGCTCTGGTAAAAGCACCTTATCACTGGTAATTGCCGGAAAAGAAGATTATGAAGTTACTGAAGGGAAAATATTATTTGACAATGAAGATATTGACGATTTAGCCCCTGAAGAAAGAGCGCATAAAGGTATTTTTATGTCGTTTCAATATCCTATTGAAATTCCAGGTGTTACAGTAACCAATTTTATTAAAACTGCTATCAACGAAACGCGTAAAGCTAATGGAAAAGAGGAGCTTCCTGCTAAAGATATGTTGATGAAAATTCGTGAAACCGCGGAGTTATTAGAAATTGACAGAAAATTTCTATCCCGTTCATTGAATGAAGGGTTTTCAGGTGGTGAAAAGAAACGTAATGAAATCTTTCAATTGGCAATGCTAGAACCTAAATTAGCAATTCTCGATGAGACCGACTCTGGCCTAGATATTGACGCTTTAAAGGTAGTTGCCAACGGAGTTAACAAATTAAAGAATAAGGATAATGCCGTTATTATAATTACCCATTATCAACGCCTGTTGGATTATATAATACCTGATTTTGTACATGTATTAAATGATGGGAAAATTGTGAAGTCCGGAGGCAAAGAACTAGCACATGAGCTGGAAGAAAAAGGATATGACTGGTTGAAATAATCGATTTGTAATATGGGTATGTTGAAAAAAATTGTTGTAATTATTATATTATTAATATATGGTTGTAATTCAGATGAGTCTAAAGATTTATCATGTCAGCTATCAAATCTGGATTTTACATATTTGGATAAATCTGAGTTTAGAGAATCTATTTTTTTGGGAGATAATGACCATACAGAATTTTTTGAGTATGATTCAAATAATAATATTACAAAAATTAATGGAGGATTGGCTCATCTCAGCTCTGCAACAGGATTTAATTTCTTCTTTTCTCCAGAAATATATGATTCCATAGCTCATTTAGAAACTCAAATAAAAATAATAAAAAAGCACATTGACCCAAATCGAATTTTTATCGATAGCATCATTTATGAAGTTAATTCTTTTAAAAAGCCTTTAAGTATGAGAACTCAATTTATTTCAGGCCCATTTCTAATTAGAGTAGAGGAAGAATATTTGTATGAAAATAACGAGCTAAAGAAGAGTATTATTAATCAATCTGGGCGTAGAAGTAAAAACACTATAAAAACTTATTTTTACGATGAGAATGATAATTTGGTAAGAATTGAATCTGAAATTGAAGATTACAGAGGTAATATTACTGAACGCCAATATGATTATTTTGAAATGTATGATGCTATGCCAAACCCTTTTAGAAATAAATTCTATATAAAAGGTGGATTTTATAGGTCATTATCGAAAAATAACTATTCTAAGCATAGACAAGTCATCGAAAGGTTAATCAATAATGAATGGCTACAAGTTGGAGAATTTGAGCAAAATTTTATGTTTGATTATGATTCAAATTCATTTCCAAAATTTGGAGATTATAACTGCAATTAAATTTAAAAAAAGTTAATTAAGAATGTCTTTAAAAGAAAAACTAATTACATCATTTTTAGCATTTGAAAATAGTGTTAGTACCAATACTGAATCTGATATTCATGAAACCAGATCAACTGCATTTACTCATTTTGAACAATCTGGATTTCCTACAAAAAAAGATGAAGATTGGAAATACACCTCGTTAAAATCTATTTTAAAACATGATTACAGTATTTTTCCAAAAGCAGATGCTGCTATTGAATTTAAAGAAGTAAAAAAATACTTTTTGCATGAAATTGAGTCATATAAAATAGTATTTATAGATGGTGTTTACAGCTCTTTTTTATCTGAAACCACACATGACGGTTATGATATCTGCTTACTTTCTGCAGCCTTAAAAAAACCAAGATATAAAATGGTGATTGACCATTACTTTAATACAATTACTTCAAAAAAAGACAGTATAACTTCGTTAAATACTGCTTTTTCTAAAGAAGGTGCTTACGTACATATTCCTAAAAATACGGTATTACCAAAACCAATTCAAATTGTACATTTTTCTACTGGTGCTGAAACGCAGCTCATGCTGCAACCTCGTAATTTAATTATTGTTGGAGAAAATTCTCATGTTCAAATTGTAGAGCGTCATCAAAGTTTAAATGACAATATAGTTTTAACCAATTCAGTTACTGAAATTTTTGCTAATAAACGTGCCATTGTTGACTATTATAAAATTCAGAATGATAAAAACACTGCTTCGTTAATAGATAATACTTACGTTCAACAACAGCAGCAAAGTATAGTTTCGGTAAATACCTTTTCTTTTGGAGGTAATTTAACACGCAATAACTTAGAATTTTACCATAAAGGAGAGTACATAACTTCTAACCTTAACGGGATTACTATTATTGGTGATAAACAATTGGTTGACAATCACACATTAGTGAATCATGAAACTCCAAATTGTGAGAGCCATGAGTTGTATAAAGGTATTTATGCCGATAGATCAACCGGTATTTTTAATGGCAAAGTAATCGTTGAAAAAGAAGCTCAAAAAACCAATGCTTTTCAGCAAAATAATAATATTTTAATTGATAGTGGGGCTACGATAAACGCAAAACCTCAACTGGAAATTTTTGCTGATGACGTAAAATGTTCACATGGTTGTACCATTGGGCAACTGGATGAAGATGCTTTATTCTATTTACGTTCACGTGGAATTCCAAAAAAGGAAGCCAATGCACTACTATTATATGCTTTTGCCAATGACGCTTTAGAAAAAATTAAAATACCTGAATTAAAAGCACGAATCACCAAACTTATTGCTAAGAAATTAGGTGTTGAGTTGGGGTTTGATTTGTAAACTATTTTAGTTCAATCATATTTATTAATGAGGTATGGTTTTTATACCGTTGTACTAATTTGAATTCATTTTTTTTATTTCTTATAATTACAGCTGGAGCTACGCCATCAAATAAGATAATGTGAAAATTTTCTAATTCTACTTTTTCCCAATAAATTTTTTCTGCTTTAGATATTTCATTATAGATAGCTAAGCTATCATTTACGAAACCAATAGTATCAATTAAGTTTTCTATTTTTAAAACAAACTTTCTATTTATAAGTTTCTCTATTGGTTTGTTTTGCTTTAAGGAATCATATAGTTTATAATAAACTTTTTCTAAATTCATATTTTTAAGTACTAAGCTATCTTTGTTAAAAGATTCTACCATTAAGCTACTCATAGAGTCAAGGTAAGTTTTTTTTATAAAATAGTTGTATTTTCCCTTACTATCATCACCATCAAAAAGAAATTTCTTAATTATATATTTACCTCTACTAAATTGTATTACTTCAGATAATGGCCATTTTATGGATAAAGAATCCTCAGGGGAAAAGTCATAATATGCTCCAACCCAGACTCCATTCAAGCCTTTTTCATTAGAGCATGAACAAAAAATAAGCGCTAAACCAAAAACAATAATTACTCTTTTCACTTATTTTAATTTATCGTGCTGACAATCTCCTTCAAAAATTCATTAAAATCAAAACCGTCAGAACCGATTAAACCCATTCGCACAATAACTAATTCTTTCGATGGAATTACAAATATCCGTTGTCCTTGAAAACCATTTGCCGAAAATATATCTCTAGGGGCATCTGGGTAATAACCTCCGGCATTCAGCCAGAAATGACCACCGTATTGTCCGTCAGAAGTTGCTGTTGGTGCTGCAACATAATCTGTCCATGATGCATCAAAAAGTTGCTCACCATTCCAATTTCCTTTATGTAAATACAACAATCCAAATTTTGCCCAATCACGAGTTGTTGCCCATGAATAGGAAGACCCTACATAATTACCTGCCAAATCGGCTTCAATAGTCATAGAATGCATTCCAATTTTATCAATCAGACCACTATACCAAAAATCTAAATATTCTTGGTGGTTACTAAAATAATTTCTAAGTATTCCTGATAACAGATTGGATGTTCCAGAAGAATAGTTCCAGCTTTCATTAGGTTTCCCTATCAATTCCTTTTCTAGCTGAACTTTTGACATGTCTTCTGCTAAAAATAACATTTCAGTCACATCAGATATTCCTCCATAATCTTCTTTCCATGATAATCCACTATTCATGTGTAGTAAGTCATTAATAGTAATATTGGCACGTTCATCTTTTTTCCAAGCATCAATTGGTGCCTTATCATTAATGTCAACCTTTCCATGTTTTTGTAAGATTCCAAAAATGGTTGCCGTAATACTTTTGGTCATAGACCAACCTTGCAACAATGAACTCTTATCTAAACCGTCTCCATACTTTTCAGCAATAATATGGTCTTTATAAATCACTAAAACCGTTCTTGTTTTTTTAATTTCATTATTAGAAAATGCTTTATTAACTATATTTTCTAATGCTTTATAATCAATTTCAGAAAATACAGTGTCCTTTTGCTTTAAATCTCCGTAAGGGAATGGCAAATTAGTAGTTGTTTTTGTCCTTTTTGGAGTTAGGTAGGTTGTGCTTTCATCAAAACCTTTAGTTAACAAAACGCTTCCTAAACCATCACGATACATCGCTTTTCGTTTCATCAACCCAAAGGCAGAACCAATAGTAGATTTTTCTTCTTTATTTATGACAACTTTTGCTTGGTTAATTGGTGAAAAGTTATTGTCCTGAGCAGTTGTAATTTCGACTGTTCTATTGGCTAAAAAAACGGAAGAATTCATGTTTTTAGATGCATAACCTGAAACAATGTTTAGTTTTGAATAATTAGTGTAAACAAAATAGACTATTACCAAAACCACAATTAAAGCAATTATTTTTATAATTTTTTTCATTTAATTATTTTTTTAAAGGTTATACCACATACCTGCCGGCAAGGCAGGGATTCGCAAGAAAGCTCAGAAACTCAACAGAGAAAAATCCTTTGTATATCTCTGTCTGCTTTGTGTGTCTAAGTGAAACAATTACTATCTCAATATTAATAATTTCATCATTTCTCTAGCCGCAACTTCAGCTTTTAATTTTATAAAATCTCGTGGCGTTTCATCACCAATTTCGTAAGTCAGAGACTCCGCATTGAACTGCTTATAAAACCATCCTTTAGAAATGGGGCTACCTAAAGGAAAAGGTTGGTCATCTGGTGTATAATTAGGAATAGCATCATCAATAGCACGAATCCAATAATCTTTAAAAGGATATATACTTGAGTGCATATTATCAGAAAAACTATAATACAAATCTTCTTGAGTAGAGTGAAAGTCCAACCCTAGAATAACCTTGTTTTTTGATTTACTTACTTTACTTACAATGTAATTTACAATGGTTTTCACTTCCTCTTGTAGATAATAGGCCCAATCACGATTTAAATCAATTCCTCCAGCATTATGCCGCCAATGACCTAAATCAACACCGTCAGGATTTAATAACGGGAAAACCAACACTCTATACTTGTTTCTAAAATCTTTCTGCAAACGGTGTTCTTTTAATAGTTCTTCCACAAAAGATTGCATTGCCAAATAGCCAGTTACCTCTGGCGGGTGCTGGCGACTCAAGACTACAATTACATCTTTACCTTTTGGATCTCCACTATAAATATCTAGCCCTACTAAATCACGTTTCAATTTACTTTTACCTATGCTGATAAAACGCACATCTTTATGGTTGGCAATTTGTTTTGACCAATTAATTGCTTCTGCAGATGTCTTTAGTTCTTGTGCTGCTACCCATAATTTTGTGTTTTCCAAATTGAGTTTAATAAGTGCATTTTTAGCAGAGTCAATCAACCTATAATTTAAACTATCAATAGGTCTCCATTGCTCTCCATTTTTACTTAATTTGGGTACATATCTATGCTCTGATGTGGGATAATTCAGTTTTAAATAAATTGTTTGAGCTTGCTTTGCCCATATTCTAAATGCAAAATGAGGACTTTGGTTTATAGGTTCATTTTCAGGTAAAATAGTTACTTGAAAGGTCGAATCGTTTATCTGAATGAAATCATTTAATCGAGCACCATCAAATTGATTGTCGGCAAAAACGACATCATTAATAGTGTAGGTTTTTTTATCCTGATAATTAATTATACGTGAAGAAGTGTCTACTGGGTCTGGATATTCAAATGTTTTGAGCTTTGTACTATTACAAGATATCAATAAATAAAAAATCAAAGAACTAATAAAACTTTTATCCATTCCTTTAAAACTTATTATTCTAAAATTCATATTTTATAATATTCGTTGCAACAAAAATAACACTTATTTCGTAGCTTTGTATTTAGAATGATTCTAAAAAAGAAATATGTTTGATATTGAAAAAATAAGGGCTGATTTTCCTATCCTTTCACGTAAAGTTAATGGAAAACCATTAGTCTATTTTGATAATGCCGCAACATCGCAAACACCTCAAATAGTTATTGATGCTATTGTAGATTATTATAGTAATTATAATGCGAATATACATCGTGGCGTACATACTTTAAGTCAAGAAGCTACAGACGCTTACGAACAGGCTAGGTTGAAAATTCAGAAACATTTTAATGCTAAAAAATCGCATGAAATTATCTTTACATCGGGTACAACCCATAGTATTAATATGGTTGCTACCGGATTTACATCGTTCTTAAAAAAAGGAGATGAGATAATTGTTTCAACTTTAGAACATCATTCAAATATTGTGCCTTGGCAAATGCTTTGTGAGCGGACTGGTGCAATCTTAAAAGTGATTCCTATCAATGAAGAAGGAGAACTTTTATTAGATGAATATGATAAGTTACTTTCTGATAAAACTAAATTGGTTTTTGTAAATCATATTTCAAATGCCTTAGGCACTATCAACCCTATCAAAAAAATTATTGATATGGCGCATGTTATGGGTGCTGCCGTTTTAATTGACGGTGCTCAAGCCTGTCCACATATTAAACCTGATGTACAAGCATTAGATGTCGATTTTTATGTTGCTTCTGCACATAAAATATGTGGTCCAACTGGAGTTGGTATGCTTTACGGAAAAGAGGAATGGCTCAATAAGCTACCTCCCTATCAAGGTGGTGGCGAAATGATTAAAGAAGTAACTTTTGAGAAAACTACCTATGCCGATTTACCACATAAATTTGAAGCTGGTACACCAAATATTGCAGGAGTAATTGCTTTTGGAGTTGCTATAGATTACATGAATACCATTGGTTTTGATAACATTTCCTCTTACGAAAAAGAGCTTTTAGACTTTGGAACAGAAAAATTATTAGCAATTGACGGACTGAAAATCTATGGTACTTCAACAGAAAAAACGTCTGTTATTTCTTTTAATATTGAAGGATTACATCCTTATGATATTGGTTCAATTATAGATAAATTAGGCATTGCAGTGCGTACAGGACATCATTGTGCACAACCAATCATGGATTTTTATAATATTCCTGGCACAGTTCGTGCATCTTTTGCTTTTTATAATACCAAAGAAGAAATTACTAAATTAGCCGAAGCTGTGCAACGAGCAAAACAAATGCTCACCTAAAATTTTAATGATGAACAAAATAATTACTTTGATATCAATACTTCTACTTATGAGTTCATGTGGTATACATAAAACAATTTATGTTGCAAATTCATTTGCCAATTGTGAACATAAATCTTCTAAACAATGTTTAAAGGTTAAAGAGGCAACTGAAGATGATTGGATAGTATTACATGATGGTATTGAAGGTCTTGATTATACGGAAGGAACAGCTTATAAAATTGAAGTGAAGGCTTCTAAAGTTAAAGGTTCATCAACAAATGACTCTACTTTAAAGTATGAATTAGTCAAAATTATATATGAAGAAAAACGTGACATCCCTCAAAAAGTGTCTAGTTTTCAAGGTAATTGGAAGGTGTCTGAACTAATTGGTGTAGAAAGCTTAAGTAAATCACCAACACTTATAATAAATTTTGATGCTAAAAAAATATCAGGTAATGCCGGTTGTAATTCTTATGGTACTGATTTTTCTATTGAAGGAGATCAGTTAAAATTTGGAATACCTGTAGCTACTAAAATGATGTGTACAAACATGAATATTGAAAGAGTATTTTTTGACTGTTTACAAAACACTTCTTATTATAAATATATTGATGGTAATCTTATGTTTTATTCAAAAGATGGTAAAGAGCAAATGACTTGTAGTAAGGTGAAGGAATAATACCAAATAAGTTTCAAAATGATTGTTTGAAAATTTGAATTATTTTTTAGTTATAAGAACTATAAAATTAAAGCATAGCCTAGGTTACAGTTTAATTTTATTGTGAAATAGAAAGGAAAGAGGAACGAATTTTAACGAGTATTCTGATATTTATTTAGTATAAGTTAAAATTGATTTATTTTCTACCAAAATCTGCTGGAATTTCACCCCAAGCTTTAGTTTCCCATTTTAATATTTTATTATTATACTTGTTTGTTTTTAACCAATTTAAGGCCCTATCCATTAATTCAAATACTTTTTTATTATCCTTGGTTTTTTTAATACTTGTATTAAAATATTTTTTCTGAACCCAATTAATAGCAATTCTACTATCTGAATAAATAGGAAGATTCATCTTGTGTTTTTTACAATACGCCAAGGCATGAACCAATGCCAAAAACTCTACAATATTATTACTCCCTCCCTTATAAGGACCTTGTATAAAAAGTTGGGTTTTTGTATCAGTATAAACGCCTTTATATTCTGAAACACCTTTATTATTACAAGCGCCATCAACTGCAATACTATTCAAAATTGGATTCCCAATTACTTTTAGCTGCTCTTTCGTTAATTCCGTTTCAAATACAGTTTTACCGATATAATCTTCATAATTTCCTTTAAAAGCTTTTTCTGCATTTTCTTTTGTCTTAAATGATTTATATCTCGCTCCTTTAATACCTTCAATCTGTTCTTGACATTCTTTCCAAGTATCATATACACCTCTTTTTCTTCCTTCCCAAACTACATAGAATTTTTTCTTTGCCATACACCTAACTATTTAGTAAATTTTCAATCACCTTCGGAAAATAGTTCATTTCTAATTGATGAATCTTCTTTGCAACAATTTCGGCTGTATCATCCTTATCAATAGATACGTTTTTTTGAAAAATTATAGCTCCTTCGTCATAATTTTCATTGACATAATGAATGGTAATTCCTGTTTTTTCTTCTTTATTCTCAATTACCGCATTATGTACATGCATACCATACATTCCCTTTCCTCCATATTTTGGTAACAATGCAGGATGGATATTAACAATTCTATTAGGGAATGCTTTGATAATTTTTTGAGGAATTCGCAATAAGAATCCCGCTAGAATAATAAAATCTGCCTCCTTTTCTATCAGTTTCAGGATAGTATCAGTATTAAAAAAAATATCTTTGTCAAAGTGTAAATTTTTAACATTCAGCCTATTAGCTCTTATTAAAACTTTGGCATCCTTCTTGTTAGACAGCACTTGAACAACAGTTGCTACTGTACTTTTTTGAAAATATTTTATAATGTTCTCGGCATTTGTGCCAGAGCCTGATGCAAAAATTACAATACGTTTCATCAATTTCCGTTAGATTGTGTTCACAAAAAAAAGAATTATTATTAACAATTACAGAGGTATTAATTAAAATTAAACATTTTTTATTAATTTAGACCTCATATTTTTGAGGTAAATGAGTGTTTTAAATTAAAGTTTTTTATTTTTGCCTCGATTTTAAATTTAAAAATTAGAAAATTATGTCAGACATTGCATCAAGAGTAAAGGCTATCATCGTTGACAAACTAGGCGTTGACGAAAATGAAGTAACTACAGAAGCTAACTTTACGAACGATTTAGGAGCAGATTCATTAGATACTGTTGAATTAATTATGGAATTTGAAAAAGAATTTGATATTC
>Ga0256847_1001802_pt1 | contig 10182 bp, 5 predicted proteins | sample TeddybearmetaG_FD_189099 | JGI IMG/M metagenome (GOLD analysis project Ga0256847, IMG submission 189099) | Hydrothermal vent microbial communities from East Pacific Rise, Pacific Ocean - Teddybear | ecosystem: Environmental > Aquatic > Marine > Hydrothermal vents | place: Pacific Ocean: East... | reverse complement strand
ATTTAAAAGCTTTAGAAAGCTTAATGTTATTTTCTAATTTCTTTTGATGCTGTTTTATAGTTTGCTCATCCCAATTAAATGTTTTTGAAAATTCCATAATAATGGGTTCTTGTAATTTTTTTAGACTTTCAATATCAAAATACAGCTTCCCCGTTCTTCTAATGAAAAAATCTAGTGGAGTTTGCACCATTTCATGATGAATACAAAACCATAACTCAGCTTTTGCCAATCGAACTTCTATATCAGAATCTTTTAACTCGTCAAACTTTTTTAAAATATTATTTGTCTGTTTCCCATAATTGTATACTAAATAATTAGCATCAGTTTTTGTAAATCCAGCAGGTTTAATTTGTTTGAATATTTTGCTCTGATAGTTTTGTACTTCTTTAAAATTTTTAAACTTTCCGCCACTTAAAACAATTTGATGAGTTTCAATGTCTTTGAATTTTTTATCGTATCTATTATTGTATTTTTTACAAACTAAATCAACAATGCGTTCTGCCATTTTTCGATACCCCGTGAGCTTACCACCTGCAATAGAAATCAATTCTGTGTCTGACACAAAAATTTCATCTTTACGAGAAAGCTCCGAAGCTGATTTTCCTTCTTCATGAATTAAAGGCCGTAATCCTGCCCAGCTAGATTGTACATCATCTAAGTTTAAATTGATAGTTGGAAACATATTATTTACAGCGCTAATTAAGTACATAGCATCTGTTGTGGTAACATCAACGTTGTTTTTATCTTCTTGAAAATTGGTATCGGTTGTGCCGATATAAGTAACTTTTCCTCTTGGGATGGCAAACATCATTCTTCCGTCAGGCACGTCAAAATACACAGCGTGTTTAATAGGTAATTTTTCATGAGCGAATACTAAGTGTACTCCTTTGGTCAAGTGCAATCGTTTCCCTGTTTTTGAATGATTAATTTGCCTGAGTTCATCAACCCAAGGCCCTGTAGCGTTCACTACATATTTTGCATTTATATCAAATTTTTTATTTGTAATTGTATCAAAGGCTTTTATGCCTTTTATTTTTTCATCCTTATAAATAAATTCAATAGCTTCACAATAATTGATGGCAGTAGTGTCATAATTTAAGGCTGTTTTCAAAACTTCAATAGTTAAACGGGCATCATCAGTTCTATATTCAGCATAATAACCGGCACCTTCTAAAATCTTTGTAGGAAGTAAAGGCTCAATTTTTAAGGCCTCTTCTTTATTTAGCATTTTACGTTTATCGTCACCCTCAACATTGGCAAGAATATCATAGATTTTTAATCCGATTGAAGTCAGCCATGAACCATAAGTGCCTCCTTTTATTAAGGGCAATACCATTTTTTCTGGAATCACTAAATGTGGGGCAAGTTTATGAACAATAGCACGTTCTGAACCTACTTCTTTAACCAACCAAAAATCGAATTGCTTTAAATAACGAAGTCCGCCGTGAATCAATTTAGTCGATTTACTACTGGTACCAGACGCAAAATCATTTTTTTCAATGAGTGCAACCTTCATGCCCCTTGAAGATGCATCTAAGGCAATTCCTGCTCCGGTGATACCGCCACCAATGATTAACAAATCGAATTCTTTGGAAACCAATTTGTCATCAATAGATGCTCTGTTTAATGCTGAAAAATTATTCATTTTAATTATATACCTGTTGAAATACCATCAATACTTGTACTATTTCTTTCTTTCCAATATTGTTCAATTTTTTTTGTTCCTTTTTCTTTTGCAAAATCGGACAATTGATTTCTATGGTCAACGAAGTCAAAGAATGGAACTGCCATGCCACAAGAGGTTTGCACACTTTCAATTTGAACCTCGAAAATTTGACGAGTTCCGGGAATTTCCGGAAACAATAAAACAGATTCTTTCCACTCTTTATCTTTAGGGTGAATAGCCCTTGCTGTTCCGTACAAACGTAAAATATTTGGACTGCCTTCAAAAGCACAAAACATAATGGTTATCCTATTGTCGTATAATACATGTGCAGCGGTTTCATTTCCGCTTCCCGTAAGGTTTAGCCAAAGGACACGATTTTTATCGAGTACTCGAAAAGTATCCATTCCTTTTGGGGATAAATTAATTCGTCCTTTTTTCGGCGAGGTTGCTACAAAAAACATTTTTTGTGACTCAATAAATCGTTGCTCTCTACTTTTTATCTCTGAATAGAATGCCATATTTTTTTTGCTAATTAATGAAGCCTGTATTGCAGGCAGGTGGTTTTGTACCTTATTCTTCCCAATTCATGGTGCGTTTGACTGCTTTTTGCCATCCTTTGTACAGTTTTTTTCGTTGTTGATCTTCCATAGAAGGTTCAAATTTTCTTTCTATTACCTTGTTTGAAATGATATCTTGCTGTTTCCATAATCCAATAGCAATTCCGGCAAGATATGCAGCTCCTAAGGCTGTAGATTCAATATTTTTTGGTCTTTCAATTTCTGTGTTAAGTATATCAGATTGAAATTGCATTAGTAAATTATTAGCACAAGCACCACCATCTACTTTTAATGAAGATAATTCAATCTTGCTATCTTCTTGCATGGCATTTACTAAATCTTTGGTTTGATAGGCCATTGACTCCAACGTAGCTTTTACCAAATGACTTTTACCAGTATCTCTTGTCAAACCAAAGATGGCTCCACGGGCATACATATCCCAATAAGGAGCTCCTAATCCTGCAAAAGCAGGAACTACATATACAGGATTGTTATCTTCAACTTGTGCTGCAATTGTTTCACTTTCTTCGGCAGAGTTTATTAGTTGTAATCCGTCACGTAACCATTGAATAGCCGCTCCGGCAATAAACACACTCCCTTCTAAGGCATAATACACTTTGTCATTAATGCCCCAAGCGATGGTAGTTAGTAACCCGTTTTGCGAATATTGTAAATCTTCGCCAGTATTCATTAACATAAAACAACCAGTTCCATAGGTGTTTTTTGCTTCGCCTTTGTTAAAACAAGCTTGTCCAAATAAGGCAGCTTGTTGGTCACCTGCAATTCCAGCAATCGGAATAGTATGATTATTATATTCAAAATTTCCAAAATGAAAACTTGATGGTTTTATTTCTGGTAGCATATTCTTAGGTATGTCTAATGCTGCGAGTAATTTTTCATCCCATTCTAATGTTTTGATATTGAAAATCATCGTACGAGACGCATTAGAATAATCTGTAGCATGAACCTTTCCATTGGTTAAATTCCATAATAACCAAGTGTCAACAGTGCCAAACAATAATTCGCCTTTTTTAGCAAGGTCTCTGGCGCCTTCAACAGTATCTAAGATCCATTTAATTTTGGTACCCGAAAAATAGGAGTCAATTACCAAACCAGTGGTTTTTTTGACATGGTCTTCTAAATCATTGTTTTTTAATTCTTCACAAATTGGTGCTGTTCTTTTGTCTTGCCAAACAATGGCATTGTAAATGGCTTTTCCAGTTGTTTTATTCCATACGATAGTGGTTTCGCGCTGATTGGTAATTCCTATTCCTGCAATGGCATTGACATCGATATTATTATCTTGAATAAGGTTTTTAAAAGTAGCAAGTTGCGAATCTAAAATTTCTTGCGGGTTGTGTTCTACCCAACCCGATTTTGGAAAAATCTGTTCAAATTCTTGCTGTGCAATGGCAATTTGATGCCCTTTTTCGTCAAACAATACTGAACGAGAACTGGTAGTGCCTTGGTCTAAGGCAATTATATATTTTTCAGACATAGGTATTAATTTTTTTCAGATTTAAGTCCTTTTATTACTGCTAGAATTAAAATAAGAACTGCTATACCAACAACAATCCAATATTTTAGTTGTAAATCATTTTTATATAATAGTTGGTAGGCTGCACCTCCTAAAAGGCTTCCTAGAAATGGTCCAAATATAGGTATGGGTGCATATTTCCAATCGGAGTCTCCTTTTCCCTTAATTGGCATTAAAAAATGTGCAATTCTTGGCCCTAAATCCCTTGCAGGATTAATGGCATACCCTGTTGTGCCTCCTAAACCAAAACCGATAAGCATAATTAAAGCACCTACTACTAAGGGATTTAAACCTTCGGTAAAGTTATTTGTACCAATAAATAACAGTCCAAAAATAAGCATTGCAGTACCTATCATTTCACTTACAAAATTATGAATGTATGAACGTATGGCTGGTACGGTACTAAAAACAGATAATTTAGAAATTTTATCTTCTGTTTTTGACCAATGCGGAATGTAATAAATCCAAACTAATGTGGCTCCACCAAAAGCACCTAATACTTGCGCAATAATATAACCAGGAACTTTTTCCCAAGGAAATTCCCCTACAAAAGCAAGCCCTAAGGTTACAGCAGGATTGATATGTGCTCCACTAATACCACCTACAGCATAAATAGCAAAGGCAACGGTAATACCCCAAGCGACTACAATAGTATTCCATCCCGAATTTTCTGATTTAGAATCCTTTAAAAGGACTCCTGCAACAACACCACCGCCAAATAAAATAAGTAAAAAGGTTCCTAAGAACTCTGCAACATAAATTGACATAAAAAAAGTTTGAAAGTTAATTATGCCAATTTACAACTTATCCTATTTACACAATTAAAGTTTTTATGAAAAGTTATTTTTTAAAATTTAAATGAAATAACACCTCTCTTTTATTTGGAAAGGTTGCATTATATATGGTACTACTCCTTATAAATCTCACTTTCTGGATGAAAAGCTAGCCATGCGAAAGCAAAATGATTGCTATGTGGTTCTATTCTTAGTTGTTTTCCTTGTAATTTTCCGGCATAACAATACCCTGTTATATCCCATTTGGAGTTGGTTTCATTATCAATGAATACACCTTTTTTCTTTTTGAAAGTTAAGTACATATCTTCAATAACTGATTTAAAAACTGTAACGGAACCTATATTTTTTGAAGCTACAATATAGTTTTCATCTAGTACAGAAACGGTACCTGATTTGTAAAAGAGAATTACTTTTTTTGTTTTAAAAGTATCATTAATAACACCTTTTTTTGTTACACTTTTAAAAGGGTATATTTTATAATTGCCGTCAAATTCAATATCAACAACACGCTCCATAGCTGGGAGTCGTTTATCTACTTTATCACTATCAAAAAACTGTTGTAAAGGGGTTGTTTTTTCATCATAATTTTTATAAGGATTATATCCATATCTTTTTTCATTTTCAGTAAATCCAGTTTTTTTAGAAAGAATTTGACCATTTGGATAGCGAGTAAAAAATTCTTCTACAGAGATAATTATAGAAGGGAGCATATCAAGTTCAGCTTTATTAAATGTCCCAACGATAGCTGTTCCCATTAATTGCTGCCATAAGGTTTCGGTTGTTCTATCTAGCATAACCATGTCGCTATTTCGTAACATACCCGAGGCTTCAAATTCTAACAAAAAATTTTTCCCTTTAAACTGTAAGTTTCTGTTATAAACTATTCCCGAATTGCACAAAGGACAGTACGTCACCAAAATTGGTACTCCGTTAAGCTCGTCATTAGAAATTTCATGCATCGTTAAGATGTTTAAAGGGTATGCTTTTGCAAGGCCATTAATTTCAATGACGATTACGGGTTCTTTGGTAAAGAACATTTTCATTCCCTCAGATTTGTCAACGAATGTTGGAAAATCTAAGGTAGGAAAAGAGCCTTTTGGTAACACTACCTGAATTTCTGAAAGAGGAACTGAATGTTTTACAGTATCAGTTTTCCAAGTAAAAGGGAGGTTTTTAGAATTTTTAAATTGTGCTGATACAAATGTGAATATAAAACACAAGAGAATACTTAAACTGAGTCTTGAAATCATTTATAATAGATTTTGTGTTAAAGCACATTAACACCAATTTAACCATAAATCAAGTCATATAAATTATTTCTTTTTCACTTATATTTTGTTAAAAAACAAAACTATAATAATACTATACTTTATTTTTTTGCCTTATCTAAGTAAAAAATAATTCAATTTATTTATGACAACTTTATAATTAAACTGATATAACACTAAGCTCGAAAGTATAAATAATACACTTTTTATTGTTTTGACTTTCATTTTTGTATTCATAGTTTGCTTTACTAATAAAAAGAACATCAAAACACAAAGAATTCATGATTTTCGTTTAGCCCTAATGTGCCATATGAACTTTGTCGAAGAAATCACTTTTTTCTTTCAATAAGGTTTATAATAATTATTTATGCAGCGAAGTGGTTGTTGAGTAGTTGATCTTGAGATTAGAATTCAAAAATGAAAAAAAACAAAAATCTAGGAGAGAAGGGAAGAAAGAAGAAAAAACAACTTTTACTTAATCTCTCCTAGAGATTCTAAACAATTTAACCCTAATAATATTTTCTCTTTCATAGCAATTATATTGTCTACATAATCTGTATAAAGCATGGCAAATGTATAAACAATACTATTTTTTTAGTTCCTGTAATTGGACAATTTATTGCTTTACTTAGACATTTTAAGTTCTTAATAGAGATAATCCATACATTTGAAAAAAACATATTTATAATTAGATTATTTATTGATATTACCAATGAAACGTATACTAAATTTAATACTCTTTTTAACGTTAACAATAGCTGCTCAAGTAGATTCAAAAATGGATGTTACAAAAGTAAAAGTAGAAGAGAAAGCGAGATATCATATTGATAAATCTTTTGAAACGGTACAAAATATTGATACAGCTTTTTTACATGCTGAACAAGGACTGTATTATGCTGAAAAGAGTAAAAAAGACTCATTAATTATGGAAGGAAATCAAGCATTGGCACTTATTTATAAGCTAAAATATGATTATGAATCTTCTAAAAAACATGTGGATAGATTTTTAAAAATTGCTGTTAAATTAGAGGATACTTATTTTCAAATGCTTGGAAATAATTTGTATGGAATAATCAATGCTACAGAAAAAAAATACCAACTATCCATACAGTATTATAATAAAGCAATGGAATTGTCAGAAAAAGCAAATGACACTATAAATGTTTCGTTAAATGCCCAAAATATTGCATTGAATTATTACTTTATTGATGAATTTGAATTGGCGAAAATGTTTATGTTTAAAGCATTGGACACCTATAATTCTATAACTATTTTTCATAGTGAGTTACAGCAAAATTCTGATTATATTTATTTGTACATGAAACTGTCCTTAGTAGCAGACACAAAAAAAGAAGCAATTGAATATACCAATTTGTCAATTAACAGAGCTTTGCAAAATGGATATTACAATTATGCAGCCTTAGGCTATTTATATAAAGGTAGAGTGTATTCAAAATATGACGATTATGAGTTGGCAATAAAAAATTACCAATATGCTTTGACATCTAATAGAAAAGCTGGTATGAAATCAGCGGAACCCTATTTAGAGATGATGAATACTTTAACGAAAATGAATCAATATGAAAAAGCGAAAGCATATTTAGATACCTTATACAACGTTTTTCCTGAAAAGGATATTAGACCCTTATATATTGACAAGAATAAACTTACGAGTGAAGTGTATAAAAATATTGGCAATTATAATCAGGCATTGTATTATGCAGAAAGAAGAGCAACAATTGCAGATTCTTTGTTAAAATATCATAATTATGATTTGCTAATTGAATATGGTAAGAAGTATGAAACGAAAGAAAAAGAAAAAGAAATTATAAAACAACAGTTGGTTATTGAAAGGCAAGCTAATGAAAAGAAGAATATTATTCTTTTTGGTGGCGTTGCATTGTTTATAGGATTGTTGGCTGTTCAATGGAGATTTAATGCACAAAAAAATAAAAAGAGAAAAGTTGAGAATGCTTATGAAAAAGAGCATGAATTCAATCAAATGCGGACGGCTTTTTTAGAAAACATATCGCATGAAATAAGAACACCGCTTACACTTATTAATGGGTATTTAAATTTAATAGACGAAGAAACAAATGGTAATGCAAAAATAAAAGGATATATAAATAATGCTTTGCTGAATAGTAAAAAAGTAATTTTTGATGCAGATGAAATATTGAGTTTATTGAAATTTGAAGATCATAAAATGTCATTAAAAACTGTTTCAAAAACGTTGAATGAATTTTTAGAAAGTGTCTTTTTATCATTTGAAGTATTGGCTAATACCAGAAATATAGAATTGATTTACAAATCTAAAATACCTAATAATTGTAAAGTAGATATAGATGCCTGTAAGGTTGAAAAAATACTTACAAATTTGATTTCTAATGCTATTAAGTTTTCTGACAGTAATTCAAAAGTGATTGTTGAGGTAGCCATGTTGAATGAAAATCTAGAGATTAAAGTAATTGATTTTGGTCAAGGCATTGATGCCGAAGATCAGGAACGAATCTTCACTCGTTTTTACCAATCAAAAAACAATAAATCTCTGGGAGGCATTGGTATAGGTCTTTTATTAGCAAAAGATTTTGCACAGTTCTTAGGAGGTAGTATAACTGTTGAAAGTAAAGTTGGTGGGGGCAGTACATTTATTTGTAATATTCCAGTTTCTAAAAATATAGCTTTTGAAGAAAGTAAAGAAGTGGTTTCAACTAAGAATAGTTTTTCTCAAGGTGCCAAGAAAAAGGAAACTACTAAAATAGTCGTAATTGATAGTAGTAAGCCTTCAATTTTGATTGTAGAAGATAGTATTGGAATGAGTAATTACTTAAAAGAAATACTTTCTCCTTTCTATAATTGCACTTTTGCGTTTGATGGATTGGAAGGTATTAGTTTAGCAAAAAAACAAGCCTTTGATTTAATAGCTTCTGACGTTATGATGCCCAAAGTTGATGGTTATGAGTTTAAAAAATTATTAAAATCTATTCCGGAATATGTTGCCATACCATTTATTCTGATTACTGCTAAATCATTACCCGAAGATAAAATCAAAGGGTTTTCAATTGGTATTGATGATTATATTACAAAGCCCTTTAGTAAAGAAGAATTGATTGTGAGAATTAACAACCTTTTAAAAAACAGTAATGAATTGAAATTATCAATTTTAACACCTGATAATTCGCTAGAAATCATTCCAGAAACGCATGTTGAAAAACTGTTGAAAGAAATTGAAAATAAAATCATGAATAATCTCTCTGATGAAAATTTTAAAGTTGAAGATTTAGTATTGTCAATGAATTATAGTCAGCGACAATTATCAAGAGCTTTAAATAGATATACAGGACTTTCAACGGTTAAATTTATATTGGAAATCAAACTTAGAGAAGCATATAAACTTATAGAGCATAAAAAATTCAGAACAGTTAGTGAAGTTCAATTTGAAGTTGGTATTACCAGCTCTTCTTATTTTAGCGAAAAATTTAAAGGTAGATTTGGAGTCAACCCAAGTGAATTAATGCGAAAACAAAAGGTCTAATACATTTGATATTAAATTTCAATCTTTACTTTGGTGCCACTAAAATCCGCATTACCAGTTAATTCATCAAGTTGCATAGCATTTGTTAAATCATTTAAACTTACACCAGCGTATTGTTGTGCAATAGTAATATTTGTTCCTTTTCTATGATGACCCCATCCATGAGGAATGCTAACAACACCTTGCATCATTGTATCGGTTATTTCTATGGGAAGTTTTACCTGTCCTACGTTAGAGGTTACGGTAACGGTTTGACCATCATTAAGGTTAAGAGTGTTAGCATCATTAGAATGAATAAGTAATGTACAACGCTTTTTACCTTTTACCATTCGCATGCTATTATGCATCCAAGAATTGTTAGAACGTAATTGTCTTCTTCCTATTAACGCAAAGGGGTACGTTGTTTTTACGTGCCATTCATCTAATTTGGTATTTAAACGCTCTAAATCTTTGATGAATAACGGATGTGCTAATTCGACTTTTTTATCAGCGGTAAATAAACGTTCGGGTAATTGTGGTTTCAAAGCACCAAAGTCTAATCCATGAGGATGTTTTTTTAACTCTGCAATGGTTAGTTTGGGTTCCTTATAGCAACTAAACTGGAGCATATAATCTAAGGTTTGTTCTAAATTTGCAGGATTTTCTTTTCCACTTAATCGTTTTGTTAGTTCTTTTAAAATTTCCCAGTCGTGTCGTTGCTCTTGACTTTTTTCGAAAAGAACTTCTGAATACTTAGCTGTATTTCTAATAGCAAATTGATGAAAAACCAAATCATATAATGGAGTTTCTAAACCAGTGGTTGTTGGTAAAATGATATCTGCATGT
>Ga0256847_1001801_pt1 | contig 10191 bp, 10 predicted proteins | sample TeddybearmetaG_FD_189099 | JGI IMG/M metagenome (GOLD analysis project Ga0256847, IMG submission 189099) | Hydrothermal vent microbial communities from East Pacific Rise, Pacific Ocean - Teddybear | ecosystem: Environmental > Aquatic > Marine > Hydrothermal vents | place: Pacific Ocean: East... | reverse complement strand
ATAAATCAGTAATATCTTTACGTCGGCAGCGTGTTCCATTTAATGCATATTGAGACTGTCCATCTCTATTGACTTGTCGTCTAATGGAGATACTGTTATATTTGGAATATTCGCCCCCTGCTTTGCCTTCACTATTGTCAAAGATCAGTTCAACAGATGCCATGCTGACAGGTTTTCTACCAGAGGAACCGTTGAAAATCACATCGGCCATATTACCGCCACGTAGATGTTTGGCAGAACTTTCGCCCATCACCCAGCGTACAGCATCTATCACATTTGATTTGCCACAACCATTAGGTCCAACAACCGCAGTTAAATTTCCATTAATTTGAATGGTTGTTTGATCGGCAAAGGATTTAAATCCAGAAAGTTTAATTTTATCCAGCTTCATTACTGGTAGAATGTCCTATATATTTAATTAACTAACTGCATATTATTAACGAAATATGCGCGATGTTCGACATTTTTTTTATCTTTTTTTCGTAGTTACCATGAGCACCCAACCCAGCAAAAAACTTGATACCTTTGATAACCCTAAACCAGGGCGTGATTTCACCATTCGCATAGATATTCCAGAGTTCACATGTCTATGTCCCATGACAGGACAACCCGATTTTGCCACCATTATTATTGAATATGTGCCTAATAAACTCTGTGTCGAATTAAAATCTCTTAAACTGTACATGTGGTCATTTCGTGATCAAGGCGCTTTTCATGAAGCTGTGACCAATGAAATGCTGGATGATATTGTAAAAGTGATCTCACCTAATTTCATGCGAATTCGTGCAGAATTTAATGTTCGTGGCGGTATCTATACCAACATAATAGTAGAGCATAAAGACACTCATTGGCAGGCACCTGATTTAATTAATTTACCCTGATAGTTATTAAATCACGGCTAAAGCACACGCATACAAATACTGACGATTACGATGGCAGGTAAAACTTTTTACACCAGTGATATAGCTGTTGCCTTAAAATATGATGGACAACAGGCTCCTAAAGTCACAGCGAAAGGTGAAGGAATAACAGCTGAGCAAATCTTAGAAATTGCCGAAAAACATGGTATTCCGTTGCAAAATGAACCCGAACTTGCACGAATTCTAGCCCAAGTTCCACTCGGTGAAGAAATCCCACAAGAAATATATATTGCAGTCGCTGAGGTCATTTCCTTTGCCTACTTTGTTAGTGGAAAAATGCCTGAAAATAAAGAAACCAACTAAATATGACCCTTAAAGAAGCGCTTACTACACTGCCTCAGTACATTTTACCTCATCATTTTCTTTCTGGACTAATGTCTAAATTCACCCATTCTGAAATCAAAGTCTGGAAGAATTTAATGATCACACAAATCATTAAGTTTTATGGCGTAAATATGTCCGAAGCCAAAGAGCAAGACATAAACAACTTTGCCAGTTTCAATCATTTTTTTACTCGTGAGCTAAAACCCGATATACGTCCAATTACTTCTGCTGATGATGCTATCGCCTGCCCTGCTGATGGTGCAGTAAGCCAGGCAGGATTAATAGAGCAAGGGCAGATATTTCAAGCAAAAGGAAAGTCTTTTTCAGCAGTTGATCTGTTAGGCGGTGACGAAGCAAGAGCCCAGCCATTTATTGATGGTTCTTTTACTACTATTTATCTTTCACCCAAAGATTACCATCGTTTACATATGCCAATTAAAGGGTCATTAACTGAAATGATACATATTCCAGGTAGACTTTTCAGCGTTAATAATGCAACTGCAAATTCTGTTCCCGGGCTTTTTGCCAGAAATGAGCGGGTTGCTTGTCTATTTGATACCGAGTTTGGACCTATGGCATTAGTATTAGTAGGCGCAATTTTCGTTTCCAGTATTGAAACCACCTGGCATGGAGTTGTTACTCCCCCTTCTACTGATTCTGTGCGCTCATGGCAATATCAGGATGATCCTCTGATCATAGAAAAGGGAGCAGAAATGGGTAAGTTTAATATGGGGTCTACTGTTATTGTATTATTTGCTAAAGATAAAGTTAAATGGGATACCAATTTTAAAGCGGGTAAAGAAGTAAAGCTAGGTGAATTGATTGGCCAAGCGTAAAGCTAGGAAGCTCTCAAAACAATAGGCAGTGAATCTATTGCTCATGAGCCGATAGGACTAGTCCAACAACTTTGGTTTGATGAATTATGTAGAGCGGACTTCAGTCCGCACAACCGATATTAATGTACTATTGTTGTTCATAGCGGACTGAAGTCCGCTCTACAAAAAGTTTATCCATCAAACCAAAATTGCCAAACATACTTGCTTAAATAATAATTGAGTACTCAACCACAAAAAAAAGGGTGCCAGATCGATTTTAAGTTAACTGACAGAAAATTGATTCATACGTTGATTCAGCGCTACCCACAAACTTATTACAGTTGAATCCCCTACTCGCTTGCCTGTCCCAACAAATTTCCCCAACCATAAACCAGAATTATTAAAGCTATAAACAGGCAGTAAATCATTACGTAGAGTTGCTAGCTTTATTATAGGATCCAAATTATCCAGAATATACGGTACAGCTCGGGGTGAAGAAGCATAAATAACAATCATATGAGCCTGATGAAGGGTTAAAGCCTTTACGTAGGTAATGCGGATTTTTCTCTCGGGAACCCCCATCTTTAACAATGTAAAATATTTGGCAATAGAATAGTCCTCACAGTCACCAGCACCTCTAACTAAAAGTTCCAGTGGAGTAGCCCAATAATCTATTTTCCCCCATAAATAAATATCATCAACAAATTTAATACGTTGATTAAAAAAGTTATTAACTCTAATTAATTTTTGTTGCTCAGTTAAAAATCTTGATGTCTGTATCAACCTCTGCCATTGATGTACTCTAACTACAGCAGATATACCGTATTTATTTACAATTCGTTTAAATAACAGATCATTGTTATTCAATGTTGCTGATACTTCAAAGGTACTAAATAGAAATAAAAGAAATGTAAACAACCTAATTGCTCTCACTCTCAACAGAGAGCAAGCTGACATTTTTAGCAACAAATTACCATCCTTATTCTTAAATTTTAACAACCTGTACCTAGGTACTATTGCTTTCATAAAGCAATTGATATACCACAGGTTGGGATAAAATAAATAACCTTAATTAATTAATGACTTACAGGTTTTTATTAAAATAAAGGAGAGCAATAAACCCTAAAATCCAGTTTATTTGTCGTTATTCGACGACGAACGTAGTCCATAGCCGACAGAAAAAACAAATTTTCTTATCAATGTGTGTGTTTTGTAATATATTTGCAGATAGATCTTTGTATTTTAAGGATATTACCGAAAACAATATAGAAGAAATTATTGTCGTGTTTCAGCGACAGTCTGTTACAAATATTCATAGTTTAGAAAGATTATCCAATGTTCAGGCAAAAAGAGCGAAAAAATAGCCCATAATACATAAAAATAACGTATTTTGAACACGTAATATTTTAAGCATTAGATTACAGGATAGGGAAGTTTAAACTACATTTATTTTCTAGAATAGTGTAGTAGATAATTGATTTTAAAAGAATGAAATTGTTACTTTCTAGCAAAGCCGGTGTTTAATTTAAGATAAAATTGTCTTGATACTTGCCACATGACATTTTAATGGCAGTAATCTCTGTAAAATTTAAGATCACAAAAAATCAAAGTAGCCCATTAAACGATAAACTATTTTTGTCGTGAATTTGTAGTATTTAGCCAGACCAGAAACAGTCGTAAATCACCAATAACAGGATTCATCAAACTGATGATACAATTCAGTATGCTCATCTTTCCATGGGAGGCCCTGTCTGGCACCTGTTTTAGTACAACATAATGCCCCGGCAGCACTGGAATAAGCTAAAACATGTTGCCAATCCATTTTAGCTGCAACTGCTGCAGCAAAAGCGCCATGAAATGCATCACCTGCACCGGTAGTATCAACGGCTTTAACTGAAAAAGCCGAGAACCCACCCGTTTGTTGACCACGCTGCCAAATTAAACCTTTGTTGCCCAAGGTAATAACAACGGCGGGTGAATCTTTAGCCAAGAGATTTAAAGCAGTATTCATATCAGTCGAAAATTGGCTGGCAAATTTTTCTGAAGCAACCAGATAATCAACTTGATTCCATAAGCTTGCTGTTCCTTCATGCATAGAACCAGCATCTAATACAGTAGGAATTCCATGTTGACGAGCCAGTTTAACGAGAGCTAAAGAAATATGAGGTTCATGGCCGTCAAATAAAATTGCTTTTGCTTTAATGGAAGAGAAATCTATTGCGTCTACTGACAAAGGTTTAGTGGAACCTTTATAATTAATTAAAGCTCTTTGTCCATTCGGTTTTACCAAAACTGTTGATAGTGGGGTTGGAGATGAACCTCGTACAACAAGATGAGTATCAACATGATGTTTTACAAATTCCTGCTGATGCATTTCTCCATAGAGATCTTGTCCTAGATACCCAGCAAAGGCGGAGTTAAAACCTAATCTGGAAACTGCACAGGCAGCATTTGCAGCAGGCCCGCCGCCAAAGCTAACCAAATCATCTGCAAATATTTTTTCATCGCTTTGTGGGTGTTGCGCAACAGAAAAAACCAGGTCATAACAGGCGTGGCCTACACAAAGGACGTCGACGTTTAAGAGGGATCTATTCATGATTTATAGTCGCCATCAGATAGCTTTGATGGACAAAATTGTAGGTTGAAGTAATAAGATTGTTCAACAATTCCAGTGGGCAGTACAATTTAACCTAGAAAGATCAGTTGGGCGCGGAATTATAGTGCAAGATATTGGTTTCACAGTGATTTAACAGGTTTTTACTCCTACAAAACCTGCATTTCCTACTTCCATGTAGGTCAAAAAATCTGAGCTTCACCCATTAGGTTAAGCGGGCATTTTTTTGAACCACATGGAGGTGGTGAATGCAGAAAAAGCAGGAGTACTTTTCTGTGAAGTACTGTGGAATCTAGAGCTTGTGCTAGAAACCGTGAGCCAACTGATTTTTCTAGGTTTAACGTTACTTGCCTTTTCGTAAAGCTGGTTTTAATGATTTTTCTGCTTTTAAACCGACAAATTCCATTAGTAAAGATAATTCTTTATTGTTTAATTCATAAGAATCATGTGCTCTTACATTTCCAGGTAAAACGGCAGGCCCGTATCTTACTCTCATCAAGCGACTTACGGTAACCCCTTGAGACTCCCATAGTCTTCTAACCAAACGATTTCGGCCTTCTTTGACAACTACATGAAACCATTTGTTAGCGCCTTCACCGGAAAAAAATTTTATGTCATCAAAATGTGCTTTGCCATCTTCAAGTTCAACTCCTTCCTTTAACAATTCAATCATTTCATCGGGTACTTCACCTAAAATACGCACAGCATATTCTCTATCGACTTCTGTCGATGGATGCATTAATCGATTGGCTAATTCACCGTTATTGGTTAGTAGTAATAAACCGGATGTATTTATATCCAGCCTGCCTACTGATATCCAGCGACCTACATCTAACTTAGGTAATCGAGTAAATACTACTGGTCGGCCTTGTGGATCCCTGCGTGTTACTACTTCACCCGTGGGTTTGTTATAAACAATAACCCGAGTGGCTTGCTGAGTATATTTTTCCCAATTAATAACACGGCCATTAATTTGTACCTGATCACCGGATTTTAAATGCAATCCTGGGGTTACTTTTACGCCATTAACATTTATGCGCCCTTCTTCTATCCAGCGCTCAATTTCTCTTCTTGACCCTATCCCTCCTCTAGCCAGGATTTTCTGGATACGCTCACCGGTATCTGTAACTGCTGTTGTTTGCTCAGCAGTTTGCTGACTTTTAATGTCGGGTTTCCGAGATGGGGTCGATGTTTGGCTGTTTTTCTGTTTTTTGTTCTTCACTTGTTTGTTCTTCAATTTGTTGATCTTTTGCTATATTTTCTTGGTTATAATTAGATTCGTCATTCGATACGTTTTTTGAAACCAAAGGATTTCCGGAGGAAAAATCAAAATTTTTAATTTCATCTATTGGTGGCAATTGATCTAATGAGGATAAATTAAAATAATCCAGAAATAGTTTGGTTGTTCCATATAAAGCAGGGCGACCAGGAACTTCTTTATGCGCGATAATACGAATCCATTCTCTTTCAATAAGCGTTCGAATGATGTTTGAACTTACACTAACACCACGAATATCTTCTATATCTCCCCTGGTTACTGGTTGACGATAAGCAATAATGGCAATGGTTTCTAATAAAGCACGTGAATATTTCGGTGGTTTTTCTTCGAATAAACGAGAAACCCAGTAAGAAAAACCATCTTTTACCTGAAAGCTGTATCCACTGGCTAACTGCTTTAAACCAATTGGTCTTGGTGCATAGTCTTCAATGATTGAATTAATTGCAAATTGAATTTCTTGTAATTCAGGTCTTTCTAATTCAGGATAAACATTACGAACTTGTTTGCTCGTCATCGGTTTATCTGCTGCAAATAATATAGCCTCAACAATTCGTTTTGTATCCATATCAAAATCTATTAGCTCCTCTGACTTAGATTCTGTTTTTTGTTTTGTTTCAAGTGCTGTATCTGGTTCTGATTTAGTTTCAGAGTCTAATAATTCTTCAGCCTTTATCTTTTGTTTTAGCTTTTCCTCAAATTCTTGTTCTAGTTTGGTTCTCAGATCAACTTCTATTTGTTCTTTTAACTCAGCTTCCAGTTTTGGTTTAAGCTCTGCTTCTATATCAACTTTTAACTTTGGTGTTAATTTAATTTCAAGTTCTGTTGTTAATTGTTCTTCTAACTTTGACCTTAGTTTAGCTTCCAGTTCTTTATCTATTGCAGGTTTTTGTTTTTTTGTTACTGGCTTTTTTCTTGCCGCTTTAATGTCAGGTGTTGACTTTTTAACTACTGATTTTGGCTCTAATTCGTAATTCTGCGAAGGGCTCGGACTGGATGATTTCGAGGAGTCCTTCTTTGCTGAGTTCGAGGATGGCAAGAAATGAGACAACCACCCCTCCTTTTCCTTCTGCTCGGTTAAATAACGCTGAGAAAGCGAGGCTATCTGGCCTGTTAAGTTTTTCCAAAATGGCTGCCATTCTTTCACGGACTGAGAGGGGTTCCTTGGTTATTTTGTGGTGACTCAATTGCTCAACACGTTTGAGCACATCCTGAAATGCCAAAAGCATTTCTTTTAATTCTATATCAGGATATTGTTGTTCGATATCTACATCAGAGACATCAACCATAATATCAAAAATATCTCTTTCATACCTTGGTAACAAATCAATATCTTCAGCTACTTTTTTGATGCATTCATATTCTTGTAACTTTCGAATCAGAAAAGCACGTGGGTCATCTTCTTCATCCTCAGCTTCTGGCTTCCTGGGTAACAACATCCTGGACTTGATTTCAGCCAATAATGCAGCCATCAATAAGTATTCAGCGGCTAATTCCAAATGTAACTCATTCATCATTTCAATATAACTAATGTATTGAGTGGTTATATGAGCAATGGGTATGTGTAGAATATCGAGATTTTGCCGCCTAATCAAATAAAGTAATAAATCCAGGGGGCCTTCAAATGTATCCAGAAATACCTCCAGGGCATCTGGAGGAATATATAAATCTTCAGGCAATTCCAGGAGAGGAGCGCCCTCTACTAAAGCAAAGGGTTGTACCTCGATAGTTTCCTGCGTGGTTTCTATTACATTCTCCGTCACCAAGTTACAATCCAGCCAAAGAAAAAAACAGCTTTTGCGCTAAAAACATGGGATAACCCAGTATGTAACTTAGACCACCTGACCAGAGTAGAATCAATAAAAATACAAATCCAAAGCGTTCGAATCGATTATATTGATTAGCCAGTTTTTCTGGTAATATGCCCGATACAATTCGACTACCATCCAGCGGTGGTATAGGTATTAAATTAATCAATGCCAACACAAGATTAATAGATATGCCTGCAATTCCCATATATATCAACGGTAATGAAAGCACTTCTGTTTCAATTATTATGCCTAAACGAGCAACTAAAGCCCAAAGAATTGCCATTAGTAAATTTGACACAGGCCCAGCTAAAGCAACGATAGCCATTGCATTTTTTGGGTTTTTAAAATTTCGAGGGTCAACAGGAACTGGTTTGGCCCATCCAAAAATAAATCCACTAGAAGTTAACAGTAGTAAACCGGGTACTATGATTGTTCCTAATATATCGACATGTTTAATTGGATTTAAAGTTAATCTGCCCAACATTGAAGCGGTATTATCACCATACTTTTTTGCTACCCAGCCATGGGCAACTTCATGCACAGTAATAGCAAAGATAACAGGTAAAACCCAAACGACTATGCGTTGAATTAATGAAAGATCATTCATCATCAGTAGTTTCCAATCCTTATTCCAACATAGGAGCAATACCTATACCCTGTCTGAGTATCTCAAAAGTATTGTTAACACAGCTAATCATAGTAGTTTCTTGAGATTCTATGATTCCAAAATCAATAATCAGGTCAAGTTCCTGTTCCAGTTTTTCTCTAATATCATACGGATCTGTTTCTGCCTCCTTCTGATTAGGTAAGATTAGAGTGGAACTAAACAGAGGTTCTCCTAATTCTTCCAGCAGCAGTTGAACCACAATATTACCTGGTACACGTATGCCTATAGTTTTTTTCTTCGGATGCTGTAAGCGTCTTGGAACCTCTTTTGTTGCATCCAGAATAAAGGTAAATGGCCCAGGGGTTAGCGATTTGATCAGTCGATACTCATTATTCCCCATTTTGGTAAAATTAGAGACCTGGGTAAGGTCCTTACAAATCAATGTAAGATTATGCTTATCACTCAGTTGCCGTAGACGTCTAATTTTATCCAGCGCACGCTTATCACCAATATGACAAGCAATGGCATAAGATGAATCTGTTGGCAAAACAACTACCCCACCCCGGTGTATAATTTCTACCGCCTGGTGAATTAAACGTTTTTGTGGATTATCAGGGTGAATTTGAAAATATTGAGCCATTTGCAGAGCATTATGCGATATAAACGCTTATTGTACCCTATCTTTCCGATTCTTTTTTTGCGACTTTATCTCGTAAATAAACAGGCATAGCCTTTTCTACATCAACCGCCTGTTTATTGTTAAATCCTATGACACCTAAATCTGCAATAGCAGATGCTCTAGGTAATTGGTCTGCTTCAACTGCCAGTATGAGTGAGCCTAAACAAACAGATAATTGCGACTGATATACGGCCCATCCAGAACCTATCCCTACCCCCTTTTTTTCTGGGAATGCAATATTTTCAGCTAAAGTTACGGATTCATCACCTAATAACTCAGCATAGCCCTGCTGGTTTTTCTTATAAACACCCCAAAAGATTTCTCCCATCCTTGCATCCATCGCAGTAAATGCTAAATCATTATCAGTAAATTTAAAATAATGATGTGCTATAGCCGCTAATGTTGATACCGGAACTACTGGCAAATCTGCTCCAAAAGCAATACCTTGTATCACGCCAGTAGAAATTCTGACACCGGTAAAAGATCCAGGTCCTCGACTAAATGCTAGTGCATCCAGTTGCTGAGGTTTTAATTCAGCCTCAGCCATTAAAGAGTCTATCATCGGTAGAATTAATTTGGTATGTTCTCTAGGCGCTATTGCAAAACGTTCCTCAACAACTCCGTCTATATATAAAGCGGCTGAACAAGCCTCTGTTGATGTTTCTACTGCTAACAATTTCAATCTGGGGGCTCCTGTTGCGGCTGATTAGTATTATTTAGCATAGCCTCTGTGTGGTCATCTTGACGAAAAAACTCAAACACATCGTTAATATCACGAGTGCGTTTCATCGCGGGTACACTGTCCAGAAACATGTGTCCATACGCTCGTTTTAATAAACGCGGATCACAGACCATCAGTACACCTCTATCGTTAACATCACGAATTAATCTACCAACACCTTGACGTAAAGCAATGACAGCAGAGGGTAACTGATGTTCAAAAAAAGGATTTCTGCCTTGTTTTTCCATTGCATTTAAGCGGGCTTTTAATACGGGATCGCCTGGCGAGGCAAAGGGTAGTTTATCAATAATTACGCATGATAAAGCATCACCTCTTACATCAACCCCTTCCCAGAAACTGGAAGTCGCTAATAAAATGGCATTACCCTTTTCTTTAAATTGATCCAATAAAACAGCTTTAGCTC
>Ga0256847_1001800_pt1 | contig 10193 bp, 10 predicted proteins | sample TeddybearmetaG_FD_189099 | JGI IMG/M metagenome (GOLD analysis project Ga0256847, IMG submission 189099) | Hydrothermal vent microbial communities from East Pacific Rise, Pacific Ocean - Teddybear | ecosystem: Environmental > Aquatic > Marine > Hydrothermal vents | place: Pacific Ocean: East... | reverse complement strand
GATGGAGCGGGTTCTTGCGCGTCATCCCCGGGTTGAGCGGATGGCGCCAAATTGGCTGATGAAGGCTGTGTTTGGACGCGACAAGAAAACGCCTTCCAAATAGCAAAAAGCCCGCTGAGATGAGCGGGCTTCGATAGGTTTTTAGCTTGAAAACAAACCTAGTTCAGGCGGCCGTCGATTTCTTTCAATGCCTTGTCGAACAGATCATCAGTCTTGCTCGAACCTGACAGGATATCTCTTGCAGCTTTGGTCGCGGCATCTGCAGCGGCGCGGCGCACATCGCTGGCGGCATCGGCTTCGGCGCGAGCAATACGTTGCTCGGCTTGAGCTTCCCGGCGGGCAACTTTCGCTTCCAAATCAGCTTTGGCCTGCTTCATCATTGTCTCGGCATCAGATTTCGCGCGCTTGATGATGTCTTGCGCAGCCGCGTCAGCCTCTTTGGCTTTGCGTTCGGCATCAGCCATCAGTTTAGCGGCCTCATCGCGAAGCGTCTTGGCCTCATCGATTTGAGTCTGAATGCCGGTTGCGCGATTATCTAGCGCTGAAGTGATCGCTTTGAATGCGCCCATCTTCGCTGCAATCGCCAGAAAAACCAACAGCGCCATGAAGGCGACAAAAGTGACCTCAAGAAACCACGGTGTCGCGTGTTCGGCTTCGCTGCCATGCTCTTGGGCGAAGGCCATTGGCGCAGCGAAAAGACTAAGTGTGAGCGCAGAGAATTTCATTGTATCAGCTCCCGCTAAGGGCAGATTTCACTGCCGCGCCAAGATCGCCTTTGGAGGCGGAGGTGTTGAACTTTGACAGGATATTGCTCGCAGCGTCACTGGCAATGGTTTCGACGTTCAGCATGGCATCGTCGCGCAGTTTGGAAATCCGAGCTTCAGCTTGGCTGAGCCTGGTATCCAGCTCAGCGTCAATCTTGGTGGTTTCGGTTGAAATAGCCGTATCGATCTTGAGACGCGCCTTATTGGCGGTTTCGCGAGCTTTGGCTTGCGCCTGAGCAATGGACACTTCGACAGCGTTCTGGGCTTCGACGGCTTGGTCATTCATCCGAGCCGCTTCGTCGAGATCGTTGGCGATAGTGCTTTCCCGGTGCTCCAGCACGCCGCCAAGGCGGGGCAGGATAAACCGGGAAAGGACAATGTAGAGGAACCCAAAAAGTAGCGCCAACCAAAACAGTTGCGACGGGAAAGTCGACGTGTCGAATGGCGGGAATGTTGCGGCTGCACTTTCATGTGCAGCCTCAGCAGTTATGGCGAATAGAATCATCGCTTTGGGTCCTTATTGATCGCTAAGTTTGTGGGTTAGACCACAAACAGGATCAGGATAGCGACGAGGAAGGACAGGATGCCCAGAGCCTCAGACAGCGCCATACCAATGAACAGGTTACCGGTCTGCTGCGGGGCAGCGGATGGGTTGCGCATCGCGGCGTCGAGGAATGAGCCAAAGATGTTACCCACACCAATAGCAGCACCGATCATGCCGAGGGTTGCGAGGCCAGCGCCAACATATTTAAGGCCGAGAGTGATATCACCTTCCATGGGAATCTCCTTTGGGAAGTCAGTTAGTTCAATTTGCGCCCCGTACAGCGGTTTAAATGGGGCACGTCAAGATAAGAACGCGGCTATAAGGCCGCAGCGAATAGGTTCCTAGTGCGCCGGATGCAACGCATCGTTGAGATAGACACAGGTCAGAATGGCGAAGACGTAGGCTTGCAGGCCTGCGACCAGAAATTCGAGAGCGTTCAGCGCCACGCCCATAAAGAAGGCAAGTATGGCAACCGGGACATACAGCAAGCCCGCCGTCAGCAAAGTGGCGGCAAAACCAGCGAATAGTTTGAGCATGATATGACCCGCAAGCATGTTGGCGAACAGGCGCAAGGCAAGCGTCATCGGGCGGGCAATAAAGGAAATCACTTCAATCGGAACCAGCAGGAAATAGATCGGCCAAGGCGCGCCAGCAGGGGCGAACAGTTTGAAGAAGCCGAGGCCGTTTTTATAGATGCCGTAGACGATCACAATGCCGATAACCAACAAAGCGAGCGCACCGGTTACGGCAACATGGCTGGTGAACGTAAAGGCGTATGGCACCATGCCGACCATGTTGGCAAAGAAGATGAAGAAGAACAGCGTGAACACGAACGGGAAGAATTTCAGGCCTTCTTCGCCGGCCATGCTGCGCACCATATCGGCGACGAAGCCGTAGCCAATCTCGCCCATTGATTGCAGGCGGTTGGGAATGATCTTGCCGCGTGAGGCGGCATAACCAAAGAATGCGATGACCAGCACGGTAGCCAGCAGCATATATGCCGACGCGTTGGTGAAAGAAATATCGTAACCAAATACAGGCGGCAGTTCGAACAATTTCTTGATCTCGAACTGGTGCATCGGGTCTGCAACTTGCCGGAAAAATAGGTTCATCAGCTCTTCAATTCTTCAATTTCACTGCCTGTTTCGGGGCTGCTCATGGCCGCATTGGCTGCAGCCGTCAACTCGCGATAGGCGCGTATAACACCGAGAACGCCCGCTGCAAGACCAAAGCCCATCATCGTCAGCAGTCCCCATGGTTCAGTCTTGAAAAACTTGTCGATGCCAAGCCCGATCATGATGCCGACAAAGACCGATACACCGAACTCGGCGCCGTAGCGCAGCGCCATCGCGCCAGCTGATACACTGCTGGAACTCGCTTCCTGCTGCTTGGCTTTGACCGTGTTTTCCTGCACGGCTTGAGCGCGTGAAATTCGATCTGAAAGACTGTTCTTATCGGGCTCTGTCATCCCCGGGCCCTAACCATTTTACTCAGCTGCGACAAGTTCTTCTGCAGCGTGCAGGTCAACCGAAACCAGCTTGGATACGCCCTTTTCACGCATGGTTACGCCGAATAGACGGTCCATCCGGCTCATCGTCACCGGGTTGTGAGTGATGACAATAAAGCGCGTATTGGTGCGTGTGCGCATCTCTTCGAGCATCCGGCAGAAGCGATCAACATTGGCGTCATCAAGCGGGGCATCAACCTCATCAAGGACGCAAATTGGCGATGGACGTGACAGGAAGACGGCGAAAATCAGGGCTGTTGCGGTCAGCGCTTGTTCGCCGCCAGACATCAATGACAGCGTACCGAGACGCTTTCCGGGTGGTTGTGCGTAGATCTCAAGCCCAGCCATAAGCGGATCATCTGCGTCAACGAGCCGCAGTTCAGCTTCGCCGCCACGAAACAGCGTGGTGAACAGGGTTTTGAAATGCTCGTTGACCTTCTCGAAGGCCTCCATTAGGCGCTGGCGGCCTTCACTATTGAGTGCGGCAACGCCTTCGCGCAGTTTTGCAATCGCGGCGGTCAGGTCACCTTTTTCAGATTCTTGTGTGCCAAGGCGTGAGGCGAGCTCTTCGGCTTCTGATTCGGCTTCCATGTTGACGCCGCCAATCTGCTCGCGGTCGCGGCGCAGGAAATCGAGTTGGCGATCGGCTTCTTTCAGATCAATTTCAGCCAGTGTCTCTTCATCCATGCCCGCTTTGGCTAAGGTCAGAAGGCCTTCAGGCGCGCGTTGGAATTGGTGCTGGGCGACATCACCAGCTTCGCTCAAACGGCTCTCGGCATTCTCTAGCCGCGCATTGGTGATGGCGAGTGTTTCGCGGGCTGTCATAGCCAAGTTTGCAGCGCTACGGGCTGCCGACTCAACGGCGCGGATTTCGGTTTCACGGGTCGCTAGAGTGTCAGCAGCAGTTTGGCGTTCACTCTCCAGCGCCTCAACACGCGATAACAGCGCTTCGAGTTGCGTTTGCAAGGTTTCCGGTTTGGCGCGTGCTGCTGCGGCCTCACTACCAGCTTCAGAACGCCGCGCAATCAGAGCAGCGACGCGGCCTGCACCAGCTTCCAATCGTGCTTGCCAGCGTTCAACATCTTGTTCGAGGGCTTCACGGCGCGACATGGCCTGTTGGCGGTTACGCGTCAGATCAGTCAAGCGTCCGCGCGCCTCGGTTTCGGTATCGCGCGCTGTATTCAGCACTGCCCGGGCGGCTTCGAGTGTTTGCCCAAGCTCGTTCAGGCTTTCAGTATTCTCAGGTTTGGCTGCGGTTTCAAACGCTTCCACGGCGATACGTAGTTCAGCTTCGACCCGGTCAAGATTTTCGCGGGCGCTATCGGCTTTCAGGCTGGCCCGGTCGCTATGCTGAATGGCCGCGGCAAGCGTGCGACGGGCCCGGTCAAGTCCATCAGTGGCGTGCGAAACGGTGCGGCGCAGTTCTTTCAGGTCATCCTCGGCGCCGATGCGCGCACCTTTGATCTCGGCAAATTTAGTTTGTGCTTGCGACAGGGTTTCGCGGGCAGGGCCGATTTGAGCTTGCGCGGCTTCAAGGCGTGCCTGTTGTTCCAATCGTTCGGCAGCAGCAGCAGGCGCAGCTGGCGTACGTGTGTACCCATCCCAGCGCCACAGATGCCCTTGCACCGTTACCAGTCTTTGTCCCGGACTAAGTTGGTCAGCCAGCATTTCGCCTTCTGAGGCGGAGACAACACCGCATTGCGACAGGCGTGCGGCCAGTTCGCCCGGCGCTTCGACAAATTCGGTTAGGGCTCTGGCATTTCCTGGCAACGCCAGTGTTTTCACTTCACTACCTGCCCAATAAATTGATGCGGTGCGATCTGTAGGCGCTTGCAAGGCATCGCCAAGTGCGACGGCGACGGCCTTTTCATAGCCGTCAATTGTCCGCATCTGGTCGATTACGGGCGGCGCTTTCGGGCCGTCGGCCTTGCGCAATAGCCGGGTCAGACCTGTAATCTCGGTCTCAAGCGTACGTAGCGTATCTTGTGCCTGATCAGCTGGCGTCTTGGCTTCAAGTTCTGCCTCTTGCGCATCGAGAACGGTCAGTTCTGCCTTCTCGAGTGCTTGCTGAGCCTCTTTCAAAGTCTGCTCAGCTTCGGCCTCACTATGCCGCGCAGTTTGTAACTCAGTGCTCAGGGCCGATGTATCAGGTAGATTGGTCAATGTGGTGCGCAATTGCTGGGTTTCTTGCTCCAGACGCTCCTTGCGGCGGCGATGAGCATCAGCATTGGCTTCGAGAGCTTGAATTTCAGCGCGCATCTGAGCCAGCGCAGAACTTGCGGTGTCGGCCTGTGCCTGCGCCGAGTCTAACGCTTCGCGCGCAGCAGCAAGCGCGGTCTCAGCTTCAGCCTCCATGGCCTTATTTGTCGTGTCGTCGGCGACTGGAAGTGCTGCCAGACTATCCTTGGCATCAGCTAGGGTCGCTTCGGCCTCTTCTTTTTGGCCTTGCTCGCGCTGAATATCTTCAGCCAAGCGAGTGGCTTCGCGCTCAAGTCCGGCGAGCAGGTCAGCGGCATTCTTGCGCTCGGTTTCAAGCCGCGCCAATTCGATCTTGGCTTGGCCAAGCTTGCCAGCGGCGGTTGCTTCGGCGCTGCGCAGGGGCCCGAGCCCTTCGCTGGCGTCGATGCGCTGCGTCTCGGTGACGGCGGCGTCGCGGGTCAGGCGCTCAACTTCTGTTCTCGCTGTACTCAGCGCGATAGAGGCGGTTTCAAGATCGCTCTTAGCGGTGAACCATTTCAGATGCGCCAGATAGGCTTCAAGCGCCGTAATCTTGGTGCTGAGCTCTTTATACTTTCGGGCCTTGCGGGCCTGTCGTTTCAGGCTCTCAAGCTGGCGCTCAACTTCCGCAGACACTTCCGAAAGCCGATCGAGATTGGTTTCAGCGGCGCGCAGTTTCAACTCTGCCTCATGGCGGCGAGTATTGAGACCAGCAATCCCGGCCGCTTCTTCAAGAATGCGGCGGCGGTTTTGTGGTTTGGAGGCGATAAGCTCGCTGATCTGACCTTGGCGAACCAATGACGGAGAGTTGGCCCCAGTGGAGGCATCCGCGAAGATGAGTTGCACGTCTTTTGCGCGAACAGTGCGGCCATTCACTTTATAGGTCGAACCCGCGCCGCGCTTAAGGCGGCGCATGATCTCTAACGTGTCCGAAGCATTAAACTCTGGCGGTGCCATGCGGTCGCTATTGTCGAGAACCAGCGTTACTTCAGCCAGCTCGCGCGCAGGCCGCCCCGCAGCACCTGAGAAGATCAGGTCATCCATTTCGCCGCCGCGCATGGCCCGGGCTGAATTAGCCCCCATCGCCCAGCGCAAAGCCTCAAGCAGATTGGATTTGCCGCAGCCATTCGGCCCAACAATACCTGTTAGCCCGTGCTCAATCGGTACGTTTTCAGGGTCAACAAAGGATTTGAAGCCTGCAATGCGCAGTTCGGTTATATGCATTGCGGCCCCATCATATCCTTATTCGCTCACTGTTTCGTCAGGTGCTACGTCTTCCGCAGGCGTATCGCCGTCTGGGCTAACGCCAAGCGCTTCATCGAGAACGAGTTTCATGCCCTCGGGATAGCGCCAGTCATAACCGTCCAGCATCTCACCGTTCACGAATACGGTTGGCGTGCTGTTGACACCAGAAGCATCGCCGCGGCCAACTGCGGTTGAAATCGCGCGGCGGACATCGCCGTCCTGCAAGCAGGCATCGAAAGCTTTTTCTCCGGAAATGCCGTGATTTTCAGCGATCTGCATAAGTGCTGACTTCACCTGGTCGCCTTGGCGAACCATGGCGAGGATGCCCGGCTGACGCTCAAACAACTCATCAAGAACGTCGTAATATTTATCTTCACCTGCGCAGCGTGCAATCGCAAATCCGGCAACCGCAATATTGGCAGGCGGGGTTGGGAACTCGCGGAAAACATAACGGATCTTGCCGGTTTCAATATAATCGGACTTGATCATCGGCATAACCGTCTGATCGAAATTCAGGCAGGCCGGGCACGTCCATGACGCATACTCAATCATTGTTACAGGCGCATTGGGATCACCGATAATAATATCTTTCAGCGCCGCGCCGCTGACGCTTGAGCTTCCCGGAGTTGACGGCGTCGATGGTGTAGCATCTTCCCCGCCAGCTTGTCCGCAGGCGGAAAGAGCGAGAGATGCAATAGCGGCGAGCGCTACTCTGCGGGTGAAACGAAACATGGCCATAACCTTTTCTTAACAGTCTGAGTCGGGAAGGTTGCCAAGTTATTAACGCTTGGCGACCTTCAATCTGGGCTAGCGGTTAGCACGGCTTGGCCCAAGGCAACAATTGCCGCGCGCAGTTTGTCATCATCAATATCTCGTGCACTGGCGATAAGGGCGGCGTATTGTTCAGGGGTGAGGGGGATGGCGCGCGCTTTTGTGTCTGGTGTGTAGCTGTTATTGTTGAGCGGCCCTTGGACAAGTTTAATCTTGGTAATGTCGCCGCCAGCGATCACTGACACGCGCTGGCGAATCATCTCGCTTTGATGCTGAACCAGACCAGCGGCGGCGGGAATCACTTTCAGAGTGAGCAAACGCCCGCCGCGTGTTGCGCCTAGTTTTTCCGGGCGGCAAAGGCGGTTCAGCTGCTCGCCGACGATATTCTCCCAATCAAGCTTCAGCTTGCCAATCGTCGCCCCGGATTTTGGGGCTTTCTTGCGGGTCAGCCGCATCGCTGCCCTGCCGAGTGTGCCGGGGCCGGGATGCACGGCTTTGGCCTTGGTATAGCGCAGCCGGACGCGGGCGCGGGCTTCTTCAAGTGGATCGAGGGTTGACCGTTTGACCATGACAGACACTTTGCCCGGCATGAGTGCAAATGAACAGTTACGTTTTCAGGACCTCGCGCCGCGATTGCTCGATTGGTATGCCGTGACGGCGCGCGAGCTGCCGTGGCGGACCGGCCCTGCAGCGCGCGCGGCGGGGGGGAGGCCTGATCCATACCGTGTCTGGCTCGCCGAGATTATGCTGCAGCAGACAACCGTGCCACATGCCACGCGTTACTATCTGATGTTCACCAAGCGCTGGCCGACGATCAATGCTTTGGCAGGGGCAGCGGACGAAGACGTCATGGCAGCATGGGCCGGGCTGGGTTATTATGCGAGGGCGCGAAACCTGCTCAAATGCGCCAGAGCCGTGGTCGCGCTGGGCGGCTGGCCAGACAAAGCGGCGAGCCTGCTCGAGTTGCCGGGGATTGGTCCTTATACGGCTGGCGCAATTGCGGCGCTGGCCTTCGGGCGACGCGCGGCGGCAGTCGATGGCAATGTTGAGCGCGTATTTGCTCGCTTGCTGGCTGCAACAGGCGAGTGGAAGGTCGAAAAATCGCGTATCAAAGGAATCGTTGAGGATCTGGTGCCTGCCGACCGCCCGGCTGAGTTTGCTGAAGCCTTGATGGATTTGGGCGCGACGGTCTGTATGCCGAAACGTGCGGCGTGTGACCTGTGTCCGCTGTCATCGATGTGTACGGCGCAGGGCGAGAGCGATCCGGCGCGTTACCCGATCAAGCCAAGGAAGAAGGCGCGGCCGCTACGACGCGGGCATGTCTATGTGCTGTTTGATCCAAGTGGCCGTGTCATGACCGAGCGCAGACCGGATAGAGGGCTGCTTGGCGGGATGCTGGGGCTTCCGGGGTCCGATTGGGTTGAAGGCGAACGCCCGCAGGCGGCGCATCCTGCGGCTGCAGATTGGGACGACATTGGTGAGGTTCGCCATGTCTTCACGCATTTCTCGCTTGAGCTGATCGTTTGGCGCGCGCGCATTGATCGCGGCAAGGGGCTGTGGACGCCGCATGATGAAGCCGCCAATGGCCTGCCGAGTGTATTTGCCAAGGCGTTGAAATTGGCTGTGGATTGAACTTTAAAGTTCTTGCTTTGTTCTTTTCCTTATGCTTCGATACTCGGCATGAGGACGACGCAGAAGCTTGTCAAAAAAGGCCGGGTGGACCGGGACGCGGTGGAGGCGCTAGGTGAGAGCTTCCACCATCGCGGGCGCGGGGCCGTGTCAAATCATGTCGGCCGGTTTGAAACAGAAACCCGCGAAGCCTACGATGATGGCTGGGGTACGATCGAGGAAGAGGCCGCGCCGTTGCGCACGACGCTGACCAAGGAGACGCCGCGCACGATTATCACCTTTAACCGCTCGCCGGATATCCCGTTTGATCGCACGATCAATCCATATCGCGGTTGCGAGCATGGCTGTGTCTACTGCTTCGCGCGGCCAACTCACGCTTTTCATGGTCTGTCGGCGGGATTGGATTTTGAGAGCAAGCTTTTCTACAAACCGGATGGTCCAGCCTTGCTGGAGCGTGAGCTGTCGCGGCCGAGTTATGTCGTGCGCCCGATTGCCCTGGGGATGAATACCGATGCGTATCAACCTGTAGAGAAGAAGTTGAAACTGACGCGGGCTTTCCTGAAGATATTATCGGCGCATAATCATCCGGTGACCTTGTTGACTAAGTCAGCCCTGATCCAGCGCGATATTGATATCATTGCGCCAATGGCCGAGCGCGGATTGTGCCGGGTGGGTGTATCGATCACGACGCTGGACCCGAAGCTATGCCGGGCCTTGGAACCGCGCGCGGCGACGCCGAGGCTGCGCTATCAAACCGTCAAAGCGCTAAGCGATGCCGGGATTGCCGTAACCGTGATGATCGCGCCGATTATTCCGGCTTTGAACGAGCCTGAGGTTGAAAGCCTGCTGGAAGCGGCGGCTGACCATGGCGCCACCGGCGCGGGTTATGTCTTGTTGCGTTTGCCCTATGAGCTGAAGGATGTCGTGCAGGAATGGCTGGTGCATCATTACCCTGATCGGGCGGCGCGGGTGATCAATCTGCTCAGGGAAATGCGCGGCGGAAAGGACTATGACGCCGAATGGTTCCTGCGCGGGCGCGGGCAGGGGCCGCGGGCGAAACTGATCGCCCAGCGATTTGCCCGCGCGGTCCGGCGACTAGGGCTGAATAGTGAGCGTCCGCCGCTGCGAACCGACCTGTTCAAACCCCCGGTTCTGGTTGGCGGGCAATATAGAATGGAGATTTGAGTGCTCAGGCCAGTGTTTCACCTGCGCCAAGCTTAGAGGCCGTTTCTGCTTGGGCTTTGCGGGTCAGTGGGTAGCCCCGGATCAGCAGCGCGGCGAGTGTGTAGGCGACGACCGGGACTCCAACAAACACATACATCAGACCGCGGATCGTCTCGGGTGAATTGTCGCCAGAGGGGTTGAAGCCAACCAGTACGCCAAGCAGAATATAAGGAATACCGATCGCGAAACTTGCCCCGGTCTTGTAGGCGCCGGACATCAGCGAGTAATACAGCCCAGCGCGGCTATCCCCGGAATGGGCTTTTTCCCGCTCGATAACATCGGCCATCATCGA
>Ga0256847_1001799_pt1 | contig 10194 bp, 2 predicted proteins | sample TeddybearmetaG_FD_189099 | JGI IMG/M metagenome (GOLD analysis project Ga0256847, IMG submission 189099) | Hydrothermal vent microbial communities from East Pacific Rise, Pacific Ocean - Teddybear | ecosystem: Environmental > Aquatic > Marine > Hydrothermal vents | place: Pacific Ocean: East... | reverse complement strand
GGTTGCCCGCCAGCCCACTCCTGAATTATTAATTTATTTTACAGATGGGCAAGCGACATTTCCTAAACAAGCCCCGCCTTATCCTGTTATTTGGCTTATTAAAGGTAAAGTTAAACCGCCTTGGGGGCGCAAAATTCAATTAAATTAAGATAGGAGTTTATAAAAATGGGTGAACTTGGCGACCGCATGAAAAATTATGAACGGTTAGAAGCGGGCAGACGTTTTATTCCGTTATTACCAATTTGTGCACGGATTGATGGCAAAGGATTTAGTAAATTTACCAAACAATTTAAACGCCCCTATGATCCTCGCATGTCCGAGTTAATGACTCAAACAATGAGCTATTTAACCGAACAAACCCAAGCTTCTATTGGTTATACTCAATCTGATGAAATAACCCTTGTTTGGTATAGTAATGAGGTTAAAAGCCAAATCTTTTTTGATGGACGGATTCAAAAAATGACGTCTGTTTTAGCTTCAATGACCACCGCCTTTTTTAATTCTTTAATTGCCGAATATATTCCTGAAAAAATCGGAACAATGGCACTGTTTGATTGCCGAGTATGGCAATTACCAACGCTTCAAGAAGCCGCTAATACACTATTATGGCGCGAGTATGATGCGACTAAGAATAGTATCTCAATGGCGGCTCGACATTATTATTCACATAAGGCATTGCATAAGAAAACAGGCAATCAAATGCAAGAAATGTTGTTTCAAAAGGGTGTTAATTGGAATGATTATCCCGCTTTTTTTAAACGCGGGATTTTTGTGCAAAAACGACGGGTTGTAAGGGCTTTTACAGCGGATGAATTGAAGCTTTTGCCTGAAAAACATCAGGCAAGGGATAACCCTGATTTGATGATTGAGAGATCGGAGTTTCAGAGATTGGATATGCCTGCTTTTGGAGAGGTTAGGAATCGGGTTGATGTTGTTTTTAATGGGGCGGAGCCATTGGTATGAGTGGGTTGAATATTATTCCTGAGGGATTGGATTTTGGGTTAAAAAAGGATCAAGATAAATTACGAGAGATTATTAGAACACGCTTAGAGGGAATAGAAGAATCTGAAATAGTTGGTTTTGCAATGCGGAATACTTTAAGAACAGCTTGGATTTTAGAACGATTTAAAATTAAAGATAAAATAGAACTCGATAAATTTTATTCCATTTGGTTGAGGCGTTTAAGTGCAATAATGACTGTGTATATGGCTTATCAAGATTTAGGAATAGAACTAAATATAGCAAAAAAAGCCATCATCATCGATGACGATGCTCACGTTGCTACCTCTGACGATGCTGCCGCTGCCTACGCCTATGCCGATGCTACCGTTGCTGCTACTGCTGCTGCCTATGCCGACGTTGCTACTGCTGCCGCTGCTGCCGTCGCGGCTGCTGCCGATGCTGCCTACACCGATATCGCTTACAACGCCGTCTATGATATCGCCTACGATGACACCTATGACGACACCTACGCCAATTTAAAATCAAATCCTACGAATAAAACCTTATTTATTCAACAATTAGATGCAGACCTAAAAAACCTAAACCAATCCCTACTAAACCACCCTCTTTGGCTCCCCAAATTCAAAATCAAAAAACCAAATTTATCCGAACTCGCTCCCTTCTGGAATCAATATATTTTTGAACCCGCCCTAAAAGGAAAATTAAATAATCCCAAGACCATTGCTTTTCTAAAAGGTTTTTTAAAAATTCCAAAAGAATATTTTGAAAATAAATCAACCAAAATAATGGAACAATTTATTACTGATTATTTAAAAAATAACCTAACAGAAACCTTAACCGCCCGCCTTATTCTACTAGGCAATGGTGGTGCAGGAAAAACCAGTTTAGTGAAAAAAATAGTCAATGATGATAATCAAGATATAGACCTCCATTTACCCCCAACTCCCCGAATCAGCGTTATTACCCATACTTTTATCAAAAAAGATATTAAATGTGATTTAAATATTTGGGATTTTGGCGGACAAGCTATTATGCAAAGTACCCATCAATTTTTTTTAAGTGATCGTTCAACTTATATTATATGCTGTAATCAACGAGCAAATGAGCAACCCGATTATTGGTTAGAATTATTAAAAACTCGCTTAGATCCAAATTATCAACAAACTATTTTTATTGTTTATACTCACTGTGATTATTTAAATAAAAAAGAAGCATCTGATAAAAAAACATGGCGTCGTGATGCCACTTTACAAAGAAAATATAGCAATTTTTTTAAACTCTATTTTTTTAATGCTGATCTACACCCAGAAAAAGCAAAAGAAGCAGGCGTAACCGACTTAAAAAAACAAATTAAACAACGAGCAATTGAACAAGCTAAAACCCCCCTTGATCAGTCTGTCTTTAAAATTAAAACATGGGTCGAAAAACGAGAAAAAGCCCAAAAAGCCTATTTTTCATTTAAAACATTTAAAGAATCATTTGATAATAAAATACCCTCCGAAACATTATTGCCTTATTTAAACACCGCTTTTAACTTTGGTTACGTTTTCCCTGAAAAACCCATTGATATAACTCAAGGTTTAACAGATGACTTTATCCTAATCAATCAAAAGCACTGGTTAACCTATGGAGTATATCAATTAATTAACGCACCAGAAGCATTAGCAAAACAAGGAATTTTAGATACTAATACAATTAATCAAGTACTAAACGAAGAAAAACCTTGTTATATTGATAAACAGGGTGAAGTAAGCTTGAAAAAAACAGTAGGTGAAATTGTTTGTTATAGCAAAGATGGACAAAATCTATTAAAACGAATTATGATTAATTATCGTTGGGGCATGATTTTAAATTCCCGCCAAGCGGATTTATTATTACCCTTAGCAACCTCTTTAGATGAACCTGAAAACTTAGCAAAACTAATTAATCGAGACGATCCAGAGGCTTTATATATTGAAGTTGCCTTATCCCATCAATGTAATGATTTCTTTTTTAAATTAGCCACTTATTTTGAACCTCATTTAACCGCTGATTGTTATTTATGGCGGACAGGCGCGGTATTATATTTTTACGGTGATCAACAAGTCGTTGCTTTATTAGAAATGGTTGAACGGCATTTAGAAATAACCATTAGTTATCAATCTATTAATAATAAAAACAGTCTTGAAATTGACAATGAAAAACAACGATTTTTACAATTATTATTAATTAATATCCAAACCACTTTAAAAAATTATCCCCATATTAATGCTTATTCCAGTGAACGGGTTAAAATAGGCAATGAATATGAAATGATAAGCTCCACCTTATTAAGCCATTTAACCAATAATCCCAATAGCATTACAACATTAGAAAAATTATTACTTAAACGAGGACAAAATATGACAATTAATTTTAATGGCAGTATGACAAATGCCACCATTGCCACAGGCAAAAATGCCCAAGTAGCCAGAGATAACGCCACCCAAAATCGAATTAAACTAATTAATGGTAAAATAGATCATTTATTAAGCAACTTACAACAACTTAATCAAGATGAATTATCTGCGTCAGAACGTGAAGAATATAATAAATTAAAACAACAAGCCGAAAGTATAAAACAAGAAAGCGATAAAGAAACCAAAGAATTATATCTAGATGCTTTTATTAATAAAATAAAAAAATTAACCTCAGATATTAATACAGCCAAAGCTTTTGGAATCGCTTTAACAACATTTCTAGCTTTATTTCCATAGGGTGGACAGTTTTTTTGCCCACCATTCCCATTACGTAGACACAAATATTATTTAATCAACTTCCGTTGCCAAACAACCATTAACATTAAACCAATCAATATCAACAATAACCATTTTGATAAAGTGGGCACGGGTGTTGATGGACTTATCGGTGCAGCAACGGCTCTTAATGGAATATTATTATTAAAGACAAAAGCATCTCCAGCATTAATCGTTAAGGCTAAGTAAAAAGGATTAGCCGCACAGTTTAGATTAGAAATAACGCCTGTATTTGCTGTTTCACTCGCACCTAATATTTGAGGATTAGGACCTGCATTAACATCTAAATTACCGCTGTCCAAACAATTATTACTAGCCACAAAACCAGCAGGAATAATCGGTATTATTGTACAAATAGAAGGGGTACCCACATTTGAAACAATAAATTGATAAAATCCATTAACCCCATTAAAGCCATTAACAAAAGAAGGCGTTCCTGTATTACAAATCACGCTAATACTACCATTTGATATGATTTCACCCGTTACTTCATTATAAAAATACCCCGTTGGATCATAATCAGCACTGTTAATAATGCTATCACCATCATGATCACCAGAACCTTCTATGGCATCAGATACACCATCGCTATCAGTATCAATATCATTATCACTTATCTTGGCGCTGGCACTTGCGGTGCCAATGGTTCCAATCGAAGGATTTGATAATGATACCAAGATAGTTTCTGTTGATTCAATTAAACCATCTTGAATTGGAATTAAAGTAAGTGAAGTGGTTGAATCGCCATTATTAATATTAAAGGTTCCCACTCCTGTTACATAATCAAGCCCACTAATTGCGCTTCCTGCATAACTGATTTGACCACTAATTATATTTCCTGAAATATTAGCAGGCGTTACCGTAATGGCAAAAACAATATTAATCGGGGTTCCTGTATTATTTTCTGAACCATTACTGATTTGAGCAATTGAGATGGTATAACTATCATCATCAATTAGATTAGCCGTAGCAGAGGCGGTATCAATTGAACCAATGGATGGATTTGATAATGTGGCAGTAATCGTTTCATTACCTTCTACCAGCGTGTCTTCTTCTGTAATCAGCGTTAAAGTTGTATTATCATCGCCATTGGCAATATTAAAGGTGGTGGTGCCTAATAAATAATCAGTGCCATTGGTTGCGCTACCTGTGTAATTAATACTGCCTGTAATATCCGCACCTGTTAAATTAGTTGGGTTAATATTAATTGTAAAAACCGCATCGGTTGGATTACCTTGATTATTTTCAGCACCATCCGTTGTACTGATAATGGTAATATGATAATTATCATCATCATTAATATCAACTTGGGCGTTGTTGGTGGCAATGGCGCCTTGAGAAGTATTTGAAATGGTGGCAATAATATTTTCAGTTCCTTCAACAAAAAGATCTTCGATGGTAATAAGAGTAATGATGGTGCTATTACTACCATCTGCAATACTAAAATTCGTTACACCCGTTGCATAATCAGTGCCATTAGTGGCGGTTCCAGTATAATTAATATCTCCTGTGATTGGACTGCCACTGGTATTTGTTGGCGTTATTGTAATGGTGAAAACACTATTTATTACAGCCCCTACATTATCTTCTGCGCCATTATTGGTATTGGTAATGGTTAAGATATAGTTATCATCATCCGCAAGATTGGCACTGGCGGTTGCATTCGTGATAATACCTTGAGATGGATTTGATAACGTTGCAATAATGATTTCAGTACCTTCGACTAAAATATCTTCGCTGATATTTAAGGTGATTGTTGCACTTGTTCCGCCATCTGCAATACTAAAAGTTGTCGGAGCCGTAGTATAATCGGTTCCATTGCTGGCAGTTCCTGTAAATCCAATATTACCTGTAATGGCATTTCCGCTGGTATTAACGGGTGTTAAATTAATGCTAAATGTGGCATTGCTTGGCGCTCCATTATTATTTTCTGCCGCATCAGTGGTTTTGATAATGGATAAACTATAGCTATCATCATCTATTAAATTCACTTGCGCACTGCTTGTTGTAATAGAACCTTGTGATGGATTAGATAAACTAATGATAATATTTTCAGTTCCTTCAACAAAAACATCTTCGATTACATTAAGCGTTATTGTGGTATTTGAACTATTATTAGCAATACTAAAACTAGTCGCCCCCGTCGCATAGTCCGTGCCATTAATGGCGCTACTTGCATAACTAATATCTCCTGTAATTGCGCCACCCGTAATATTCGTTGGGGTTACTGTAACGGTGAAGGTTATATTTGTTGGCATTGCATTATTATTTTCTGCACCTGCGGTTGTTTGAGTTATGCTAATAATATAATTTTCATCATCGGCAATATTTGCGCTGGCACTGGCTGTTAATAAAGAACCTTGTGAAGGATTAGATAAAGTGGCAACAATGGTTTCTGTGCCTTCAACTAAAGCATCTTCTATAATATTAAGGGTAATTGTTGCGCTATTTTGACCATTAGCAATGCTAAAACTATTTGCTGCAGTAGCAAAATCGGTTCCTTCAAAAGCTGTTCCACTATAACTAATATTACCTGTAATATCTGCGCCGCTGGTATTACTTGGTGTTAAGGTAATAGTAAAGATGGCATCCGTTGGAGTGCTGCCATTATTTTCGGCGGCATCGGTTGTTTTAACAATGGATAATACATAACTTTCATCATCAATTAGATTGGCTGTGGCACTGCTATTTGCAAAACTGCCTTCGGATAAATTACTGAGGGTTGCTGTAATCGTTTCTACTCCTTCAACATTCCCATCTTCAATAGTATCTAGTGTAATGGTTACAAAAGCACTGCCATCAGCAATACTAAAGTTATTAACACCTGTTGCATAATCATTACCTTCTAAAGCCGTGCCTGTATAAGCAATATCCCCTGTAATTTCCCCCCCACTGGTATTAGTTGGGGTTACGGTCACTGTGAAAACGGTATTTGTTGGCGTACTGCCGTTATTTTCAGCCCCATCGGTTGTTTTTACAATAGAGACGGTATAACTTTCATCATCAATTAAATTAGCACTGGCATTATTTAAATTAAGATTACCCTCGGATAAATTAGATAAACCAATCATAATAGTTTCAGTTCCTTCAACGATGCCATCTTCTAAAATACTAAGTGTTAATGTGGTTGTATCTGCGCCATCTGCAATACTAAAAGTAGCATTGCCTGTACTATAATCAATGCCACTGATTGCGGTTCCTGTATAACTAATATCACCTGTAATAAAAGTACCTGATAAATTAGTGGGGGTTACGGTGATATTAAACACGGCATTCGTGGGTGTACTGCCGTTATTTTCGGCGCCATCTGTTATTTTTGTAATTGAAATAACATAACTATCATTATCAATAATATTGGCTGTTGCAGAGGCGGTTGCAATAGTGCCAGTCGATGGATTAGAAATCGTGGTAATCAGGCTTTCACTGCTTTCAACTAAAACATCATCTGTTGTGATTAAATTAATTGTGGTGGTTGCCGCATTATTTGCAATACTAAAGGTGGTTGCGCCTGTTGTATAGTCGGTTCCATTAATAGCAGCTCCGCTATAAGTAATATCTCCTGTAATTGCTCCGCCTGTTATATTTGTTGGTGAAACGGTTATTGTAAAGACACTATTGGTACCACTTTCCGCGCCATCCGTTGTTTTGATAATCGTCAGGTTATAATTATCATTATCAGTTAGGGTTGCTGTTGCTGAAGCGGTTGCAATAGAACCTGTCGATGGATTTGAAATGGTGGCAATCAAACTTTCATTGCTTTCAACTAAATTATCATCTGTTGGAATTAAAGTGATAATAGCGGTTGTAGCATTATTGGCAATACTAAAAGTCGTCGCGCCTGTTGTATAGTCGGTTCCATTAATGGCGATTCCACTATAACTAATATTTCCTGTAATTGCCGTACCTGTTATATTTGTTGGTGAAACAGTGATTGTAAAGACACTATTGGTGCCGCTTTCGGCGCCATCAGTTGTCTTGGTAATGGTAAGACTATAATTATCATTATCAGTTAGGGTTGCTGTTGCTGAGGCGGTTGCAATTGTGCCTGTTGATGAATTTGAAATCGTGGCAATAAGGCTTTCATTGCTTTCAACTAAAATATCATCCGTGGTAACTAAAGTAATAATAGCGGTTGATGACCCACTTGTAATACTAAAGGTGGTTGCTCCTGTTGTGTAGTCGGTGCCATTGATGGCGGTGCCGCTGTAAGTAATATCTCCTGTAATTGCAGCCCCACTTGTATTACTGGGTGTAACTGTAATTGTAAATTGACTATCTGCTCCGTTTTCGGTGCCATCTGTTGTTTTGACAATGGATAAACTATAGCTGTCATTATCGGTTATGGTGGCTGTTGCTGAAGCAATGGCAATAGACCCTGTTGATGGATTTGAAATGGTGGCAATTTGAGTTTCATTACTTTCAACTAAAATATCATCTATTGTGATTAAATTAAAGGTTGTTGTTGTAGCGTTATTAGCAATACTAAAAGTTGACGCTCCTATCGTATAGTCTGTTCCATTGCCCGCAGTTCCGCTATAAGTAATGTCCCCTGTTATTACGTTGCCTGTTGCATTAACGGGTGAAACCGTGATTGTAAAGACACTATTCGCCCCGCCTTCTGCTCCATCGGTTGTTTTAGCAATTGAAAAACTATAATTATCATTATCCGCAAGGATTGAAGTTGCAGAAGCAGTGGCAATGGTGCCTGTTGATTGATTTGATATCGTCGCAATCAGACTTTCATTGCCTTCGACTAAGGCATCATCTGTGGTGGTTAAAGTAATTAGCGCAGTTGATGAACCATTGGCAATACTAAAAGTAGCTACTCCTGTCGCATAATCAGTGCCATCTACAGTAACACCGCTATAAGTAATATCTCCTGTAATAGCCACGCCTGTAGTATTACTTGGAGAAACTGAAATTGTAAAAACGGTGTCTGTGCCGCTTTCCGCCCCATCCATTGTTTTTGCAATGGTTAAACTATAATCATCATCATTAATATTGGCAGTGGCACTTGGGATCGTAATTGTCCCTGTTGAGGTCATTAATAGGGTTGCAATGGCAGTTTCGGTTCCTTCGGCTATCACATCTTCATTAACTGTTAGAGTAACATCAACACTTGAAGTAGTATTTGCAATACTAAAACTAACAGGGGCAGTTGCATAATCTATGCCTTCGATTGCGGTGCCAGTATAAATTAAAGTCCCCATAATAGGTAGACCTGTGATATTGATCGGGTTAACAGTAATGGTAAAGACAGCATCGATGGGGGTTGTGTTATTTGCTTCTTCGCCATTCGTTTTTTGTGCAATACTGATACTATAATCATCATCGGTTAAGTCAACCGTTGCATTACTTGTTTCAATAGTACCCGTTGAAAGCCCTGAAATCGAAGCAATAATGGTTTCTGTACCTTCTGCAAGCGTATCTTCTCTGACAGATAAGGTGATGGTTGTTGTACTGTTATTATTTAAGATGGCAAAACTACTCACGCCTAAAGTGTAATCAGAGCCATTGGTTGCACTACCACTATAAGTAATATTACCTGTAATTATTGAACCACTTTCATTAAGGGGAGTGACTGACACTCTAAAACTTGCATTGGTTGGGCTGCCGCTATTATTTTCTGCCCCATTGATTATTTTAATAATTGAGAGACGATAGTTATCATTATCGGTATTACTAAGGTTGATATTATTGGCATTCATGCCATTATAGTTGCCATCGACACTGGTTGCAGTGGCCGTAATAATATTGTAGTTTACATTGCCATCAACAATGGCATCATCAATGCCTGTAATAATAATGGTTTGAGCGGTATCCCAATTAGCGGTGGTAAAAGTGGCAGAAGCAGGTGAAATCGTGCCTTCACTGGTATCATCACTGCTTAAAGGGATAATTACATTAGCGATGGGTTCACTTGTTAAAACTAAAGTAAAGGTTGCGGTTGAACCTGTTTCGCTGGTATTGGCTGAAACAACACCCACCGTAATACCTGCTATATCATTATCGATATTACTAAGGCTGACATTATTGGCATTCATGCCATTGTAGTTGCCATCGGCACTGGTTGCGGTGGCGGTAATAATATTATAGTTTACATCACCATCAACAATGGCATCATCAATGCCCGTAATAGTAATGGTTTGAGCAGTATCCCAATTAGCGGCGGTAAAAGTAGCAGAAGCAGGTGAAACCGTGCCTTCACTGGTATCATCACTGCTTAAAGGGATGATTACATTAGCGATCGGTTCACTTGTTAAAACTAAAGTAAAGGTTGTGGTTGAACCTGTTTCGCTGGTATTGGCTGAAACAGCACTCACCGTAATACCTGCTGTATCATTATCAGTATTACTAAGGCTGACATTATTGGCATTCATGCCATTGTAGTTGCCATCGGCACTGGTTGCGGTGGCGGTAATAATATTATAGTTTACATTGCCATCAACAATGGCAT
>Ga0256847_1001798_pt1 | contig 10205 bp, 13 predicted proteins | sample TeddybearmetaG_FD_189099 | JGI IMG/M metagenome (GOLD analysis project Ga0256847, IMG submission 189099) | Hydrothermal vent microbial communities from East Pacific Rise, Pacific Ocean - Teddybear | ecosystem: Environmental > Aquatic > Marine > Hydrothermal vents | place: Pacific Ocean: East... | reverse complement strand
GCCTGAGTACATCGCAAAGTACGGATGGCAAGTAACTTCAGGCATCGACGATGCCGAACACCATGGCATTGAACGTTACGCGGTTGCTGAACGAACTTGAGTAAATGTTGGTGGAAGTGGTCCAGTGGCCGACAACGAAATCCCTCACCGCATCAGCGAATGACCGGAGTGGGTACATCGCGTCGATTCTAGCTGACGCCTTCCCTAGACAGAGCGGTCGTATAAACTAGCACAACAAACTGCATGTTAGACCGAAGTGGAACGGTGGCGGTAACTCGCCACCCAAAATTCAAGCCTCTATTTTTTCCGATAATTCTAAGGCGTCACCCACTTCAATTCCCATATAGCGCACTGTGCTTTCAAGAGCGGAAACAATGATACGAGAAATAGCTGAAAGCGATATTCCTGCTCTCTTTGTGGTGCGCCCACTGACAAGGGAGAATGCTATGTCAGTAGGAGAACTAGCGCGTATCGGCATCACACCTGACTCGATGAAGGCGGCGATAAAGGGTTCACACAGGGGTTGGCTGTTCGACGAAAACGGTGAGGTGGGCGGTTTTGCAATGGGAAACTCCGAAAATTCGGAATTGACGGTTATGGCTATGTTGCCAGAACACGAAAGCAAAGGCATCGGCGGTGAGTTGCTGACTTGTGTCGAGAACTGGCTTGAATCTGAGGGTTGCAAAAATATCTGGCTGACAACTGACATTAACCCGAAACTTAGAGCCTATGGGTTCTATCTCAGACATGGGTGGGACGACTGGAAAATTGAACATGGTCTAAGGTACATGTCGAAAGTGTTCACCGAGTAGGCTTGAACTTCCGCTGTGTCCCAATTTGAGCGGCTTTAGCTTGCATCCTCTACGGCCGCTTTCTAACAAAACACAATAAGTTTGTGATCCAATTAACACGACACGTAAAGTAGCCAATCCTTCAGTTTAGAAAGCCTCTCTTGTCGAGCCACAACGGTCATTCAACACGCTTGCTTCTCACGTTCGTCGATGCGTTTAAACTGCTGTTTGAGCAATTTTTTAGCAGTGCGCAATTCCGCCATCCGCTCATCAACACGAGCGAGCTGATCCAAAATCACTTGTCGTTGTCCTTTGAACGAAAGCTTCCCTGCCATCAATTTCTCAAGAATTGGTTTCATTTCTCTTAGAATCATTCCAGATTTTCGACCAATCTGAATTAGCTCAAGACGTTCTAATGACGTTTCGTCGTAGTGTCTATAGGAACGGCTACCGGCACTGAGCATTTTGGGGTGAATTAATCCCTTGGATTCATAGTGCCGAATAGTGTCTTTGGATAGTCCCGACTTTGTGCACAGTTCGCTAATAAGCATCGTTGTCTCGTAATAAAAAGTCCTTGACTGAGGGGTATAGACCATAGATTAGAATTCGTCCGAAACCTAGAAGGGGAAAGAACAATGCACAAACATTCCTGCTACCTCTTCAGAACTCCAGCCTTAATAGGAGTGATGGTTTTGCTGACGCCATTCTATCCATCGCACAAGAGATCAGATCTATGACTGCGCAATCAACATTTAAACCATCCGATTTGTTACTCATGCGTTCGCAACTAGAAGAACAGTGGGCTAACGACTATCTCGGCGAACAACCCCCTGAAGCCAACCAACTGGATTTCATCGTTGGAAGTTGGGACATGACGCGGCGAGCTTTCGACCTTGAAGGAAACGTAACTGCCGAATCCGAAGGAGAAATGCACGCTCAGAAACTGTTGGAAGACCGAATCATTCAAGAAATCTACTACTCGTATCTTCCCGATGGACGCCGATTCAGAGGCGGCATTGGTTTACATAGCTATATCCCTAGTACCAAACAATGGGTCACGGCATCACTAGATGCAGCTGTGGGTGCAAATAGCGCCGTGCACATCAAGAATGGAGACGAATTTGTCTACGAGTCGTCGTTTGAAATTCAAGGCGTTCCAATTCGCTTGAGGGGGCGTTGGTATTCCATAAACGAGGACTCGTATTTCTGGGAAGGCTCAGGCAGTTTGGACGGTGAGACTTGGCTCAAAACCTACGAAGTACATATGGTTCGCAAACTAAACTGCTAGTGCTTGCGCCGCAGGCACATAACCCCGATTCCAAGTTGGCGAAATCGTCAGATCATTAATACATACGTGCGTGGGTAACTGAGCAAGAAATCGAATCACATCACCACAGTCTTCCGCCTGCACCATTTTTTCGCGGTCTGCATCACTCACGGGGACAGGTCGATTGTCTAAAATGGGTGTGGCCACTTCGCCCGGACAGAGGGCACAGGCACGCACGCCAAACGTACACGCTTCCATATTAATGCTCTCGGTCATCGCATTCATGGCGTGCTTTGCCGCTGTATACGCAGGCCCAGTCACCACACTGACATGCTTACCTGCCCATGAAGAAATGTTAATGATTAAGCCGTCACCCTGTTGCTTCATTGCTGGTAATACAGCTTTACAGCAATAAAATGCACCGTCTAAATCAATTCGAATCACAGAATCCCAATCTTCCAGAGAAACATTATGCCAATTCCGGTTCTTTATATTGATACCGGCACTGGCGACCATGACATCGATACGCCCGAAGCGTTCCAGTATTCTCGCGACAACATCTGCCACTGAGTTTTTATCAGACACGTCTAGTACTTCGATGTGCGGATTACCTGCACAACGCTGCGCCACATGGCGCAATTTGTCTTCGCGTCGTCCCGAAAGTACAACCTGCATGCCGGCTTGGGCCAGCGCAATCGCGCCACCTTCACCTATGCCTGTTCCGGCACCAGTTATCCAGGCAACTTTGCCACTTAAGTCTCTCAACATGCACATTTCCCAAAAGTCAAAAGCGGTGATTCTACGCCTAAGGTTCAAGGGATACATGTGCCTTGATTCAATCGCGGGGAGAATTCGCGGACTGTTGCGGATCCCACATGCGAACTCGTCTAAGTTGACGACGATGATTCAGTTCTAGCCAGGCCTCCAACGATTGGTAAACGACACGGCAACTACGCCTCATCGAAATATCCAAACGCCCCTGTGTAAACCACGCCTTCGTGTGGCCATCTGTGGTTAATGGTAGCTTGTTCATGTGTCTATCCGTCCTAAGCTATCTTACTGTATGGATATCCATGATAGTCGCCACCTACTGACACCGTGGTGTCAGCACGCTCTAAAAAAGCAGGATATTTGGTCGATTTTCGACATGTCTGCTGACAATGGTATGTCAGTAACAGGCTTCAATCGTCCTAATTGTTTGATAGCATGATGGCATGAGACCTGCAGACCGACTCTTTCAAATCGTCTTGCAACTTGGCCGTGGCCGAATTGTAACCGCACACACACTTGCCGAAAAACTTGAGGTAAGTGAACGCACCATTTACCGTGATATAGCCAATCTCATGCAGTCTGGTATTCCAATCGATGGTGAAGCAGGGGTGGGCTATCGTCTTCACCGAGGTTATCAAGTTCCCCCAATGATGTTCGACCAAGATGAACTTCAAGCCTTGATCTTCGGTGCCCAAGTAGCCGCACGGTGGGGGGATCTTGATATGGCTGCAGCAGCTGAGCGCATTTTGGATAAAGTTGATGCTGTCTTGCCTGAAAGTCTTCGCCCAGAACTAAGATCCCAAGCTGTCGTGGTACCTGAAATGGCCAGTTTCCAAACACCAGAAACCACCGCTATGCTCGGCGCTATGCGCGATGCTGTGAACGATCGCCGTCGCCTATACCTGTCATATTCCGATGCATCAGACGCCACTACCGAGAGAATTGTATGGCCGCTCACAGTAGTTTACTGGGGATATACTTGGATAGTGGGCGCTTGGTGCGAGCTACGACAAGAATTTCGTGACTTTCGTGTGGACCGTATTGTTGAATCACGAGCCTTATCGACACACTACCCTGACGAACCAGGTCGCCGCGTCGCAGACTACTTCGCTAAATTCAGCGATAAGTGTTAGGGCGCATCAGATCTAGATTCTGCATCAGGATCCTTCAATATTCGCCCCTCTATCGAGCGTATTGCCTGCCTTGCAGATAGTGGCTTCTGCACTCTCCTACCATCATGCTTACGACGCACCATTTCATCTTGCCATTTTATGTTTAAAAGTCGTGGATCAATCTCGGGCGCGCGCTGCACCAAAGTTAAGGTGGTAGCAACGCCGGCCAGCATGCAAGCACCGGCGATGAGCCAGTATGCCTGCTCATAAGGATCGCGTTCATTTGCATTTTTTCGACGCTTAATGCTAGACCGTTTTGCCTCAAACGAGCCCTCTTCATTCCTAATATCTGATCTATGCGCCGGAATGTCAGGTGATCGAGGAGTAATTTCAGCTATTGCCGGTAGCCACGGCGCGCCGTTGTTCGGCAGGCGTATCAGGCTCATCACTGCGGGTAGTTCAATGGCTTGCAAGGTCTGGGCTCGCTGTGCCAGTTTTCGCACATCCCTACGCCAACCTTCAGGATCACCATAGGCAGCACTTGCCAGCCGCATAGCTGGTCTAACGAGGTGATTGGAGAGTTGTAAGACTAATTTGGCCACTCCCGGTATTGGCCAATAGAGCGCCTGCACACAGCGACCAAAAAATATCCATCGCCAGCTGTGCTGATGTATTTGCGCAAGCTGCGACAACAACATGACATCCAATACTCCCACTGGCCAATTTACAGCAGCAGCTGGCAACCTAATTGTGCAGTGGCCCAGATCTGTATGCCAACAGAGCTCTGCGCCAGAACAAACGACATTCACCTCTCGGCGAATATTCAAACGCTTGCACCAATGTAGGGTACGAGACCGAATCTGCTTTAACGCCGGCGACGGCTTCCCAGCAACTGCCTTGACCAACGCCAAAGTTTGTTTTGCATCACGCCACAGGCGCCAGAGCATGTAAAAGGCACCGGCAAGCCAAATACCGATTACCCCATAGGCACCATACGCGGGCCAAAGAGTTCGCCAATAAACCACTTCATCTACGCGCACTGGAACCTTCACATCGATGAGGTATACCAGACTGGGTACAAATAGAAGAGCAAGCAAGGCACCCTTACGGAATAACACATTTAGGCCCGAACCCAAATCAGCCGGAAGTAGACGCGTAAACCAAATAAATGCCATTGCCAACAAACAGCCGAGCAACAGCACGCGACCTTCGCGAGGCAGGGTATCCAAGGCCATAGCCAACAGCTCTAATATACGCATGCCTTAAGCACCTAGCATAATGCTATAAAAATGCTTGAAGGACTCGTCTAAGGCAACCACCGCTGCCACATAAACCCCAGCCACGCTCGCGCCGTAGTAAAGTGGCTTATTCAGACCCCAAGCCAACACGCTCATAGCCCCGTACAATGCCACGGCCGCAATTCCGAAGGCCAAAATTTGTGCGGGTCGCTCCGGGAGTAGGCCTATTTGTACAGCAGGACTAACGATAAGCAGTGTGCTGTCGGCAATCAGATTGATTAGAACCAAAACTAGCATCATGCGAGCAAGTCGAAAACGGGTGATCTTCGCCGTTAAGAACACAATCATTAACATGAAGATTGTCACCTCACAGAAAACTCTCAGCACGGTATAAACAACATGGTCCGTGAAATACCACCACTGCACCATGGCACTCAACACCACCGCCAGAAGCATAGACACAATGAATAATCGTCGGGTGTAATAAATACGCTCGGGTGAACCGCGCAAAAACACAATGCGACCAACACTACTCAGCAGCTGCCAAAGAAAATTCACAGCTTATCTAACCAAACCCATTACCTGCGCCATGACATCTAAATTCAAGGTCATATCTGAGGAATTAGCATCTATGACTATTTCGTCCACTCCTGCCGCAGCAAAGGCTTCAATAATCCCACTTATTTCAGTTGACGTACCTTTTAGCATTCGGCGTTCAGCGACAGGTTTATGCCAACTCGATTCGACAAATTCCGCCACGCATCGAATACTAATATGTAGAGACTCTGGATCTCTGTTGTTGCTGCGTAACTGCGTCTTAAGGCGCCCAATATCTTGGCCAATTTCTTGCGGGCTCTTGCCCAAGGCGTGCCAGCCCTGACCAAATTGAATGACTCGGCGAAGCGCCGCCGCGCTGCCACCACCAATATGAATCGGTAGTGTTGATTGCAGCGGTTTTGGCTCAAATCTCTGACCAGCAAACTGATAAAATTCACCCGTATGCTCTGGCACATCTTGATACCACAGAGCTTTTAGAGCAACTAGAGTGTCGTCCATACGTCGACCACGACTGTTAAAGTCTATGCCAAGGTTATCAAATTCATCTTCGGTAATAGCAACGCCAACACCAAGGTCGACGCGACCCCCACTGAGATGATCAAGCGTAGCTATGGTCTTACCCAAACGTGCAGGATGATGCCATGGCAGCACTAACACCGATGTACCTAATCTAATTTGTTGGGTTCGGCAAGCAATGGCCGTAAGTACCGTAAGCGGGTCATGATATGGCCGACTCCCTAATCGTTTTGCCACATAGTTTGAATGAAATAAATGCTCACTGACCCACACACTGCGATAGCCCATCGCCTGCGCCCGCACCGCCAAATCAACCAACGCGGACACGTCTGCCACGCCTTGATTATTTGGGATGCTAAAGCCAAGTTTCATGACGAAGCTTGGTTTAGCCTTTAACGCTGGCTAAAAATTCTAGGGTTCTATCATAGGCGCCTTCTTCGGTATCCATGATGGCTGCATTGAAATCCGTCACGCCCATATCCTCAAAGCGTTTGATAGCGCCGCGCAATTGATTTTCATCGCCCACTATGGCGATATCGGCAGGACCTGCCGCACCTTCTCGATCTAACATTGCCCGATAGCTAGGTAACTGCCCGTAGATGGTGAGATCTTGAGCAATTTTTTCCTTCGCCGCATCAACATTGGTCGTCAGTACAATCGGTAGGCCTGCAACGACCGTGGGATCACTGCTCCCGGCTTTATGTAAGGCAGGCAGAATATGACTGTCCATAGTACTCGGGCCAACCATCCACGTATTAGTACCATCTGCCATTTCAGCGGCCAGTTTGAGCATGACGGGGCCGAGACCGGCAATCACCACCGGTAGCCGTTCTGCACCCGGAATATCTAAGGCAACACCTTGAACTTTGTACTGCTCGCCTTGGAAGTTGGCTTGCTCACCGCGGGCCAACGGCATTAATACACTCAAGTATTCGCGCATGTGCTTGGCTGGTTTGTCATAAGACATGCCCAGCATTGTTTCAATAACCACTTGATGCGAAAGCCCGATACCTAGCGTAAATCGATTGTTGGTTGCGGCCGCAGTGGTCAAAGCTTGTTGCGCAATCGCCGTCGGGTGCCTTGGATACGTCGGTGTCACTGCCGTACCCAGGCCTATTCGTTGGGTTGCTCGCCCAATCAACGCCAACGTAGTAATGGCATCGAAGCTGAAGATATTGGCCAACCAAACGTTATCAAGGCCCGCATTTTCGACATTCTGAGCAGTTTTAATAACATCATCTAACGTATTTCTGGAGCCGTCTGCTCCAATCATGACGCCTAGTTTCATAAGTCTCTCCGACTATAAAGTGATTTTTTAATACTAACTGATGCTAAGGCTCGCCCAGCACAGCTTTTAATTCAAGGCGCAATCACGGCATAATCCGCGGCCTTAATATTTAATCAGCGGATCTAACCATGTCTGACAAAGAAACCATCGCAATCCTGGGCGGAACGGGCGACCTAGGCACCGGACTCGCCATTCGTTGGTCGAAAGCCGGTCATAATATTGTGATTGGCTCACGCACCATCGAGAAAGCCGAAGCTGCCGTCGCGGCCTTACAAGAAATCAGCCCAGGCACACCTGCTCAGGCTATGGAAAATCTCGATGCTGCGGCAGCAGGCGATATCGTCGTGCTCACCGTACCCGCTGATCATCAAATTTCCACGTTGGACTATGTAAAGGCCAACCTTAAAGGCAAGATCCTGATCGATGTCACGGTACCCCTAGTACCGCCTAAAGTGGGCACTGTACAGTTGCCCAAAGAAGGTAGTGCCGGTAAACGCGCGCAAGATTTTCTCGGCGAAGAGGTGATGGTTGTGACCGCATACCAAAATATCGCTGCACACCTACTTCAGCAAGACGTCACCATTGAGTGTGATGTGTTGGTGGCAGGCAACAAAAAAGCCGCCCGAGAGAAGGTCATTGAGCTGTCCGAAGCAGCGGGTATGAATGCTTGGCATGCTGGCCCCATCGCCAATTCTGCAGCAGCCGAGGCACTGACTTCAATATTGATACAAATTAATCGCAGCGGCTTAGTGTCTCATTCCGGCATCAAAATCATTGGCCAAGAGCACTAAGCCACAATGACTCAACACAAACCGAGCCCTAGTACAGCCAATAGTACGACCAATGGCTTTTCGGTCACGCCAATACCAGGGGTACCGATGGTTAACGCTGGCGATGATCTTTGTGAGCTTGTGCTTAATGCAGTAACGGCGGCGAAGATTGAGCTCGTTGACGGCGATATTATCTGTTTGGCACAGAAAATCGTCTCCAAAGCTGAAGGTCAAATGGTCGCCCTGAGCGATGTTGAACCCTCAACACGTGCCATTGAATTGGCTCGTGAAACCGACAAAGATCCAAGAATGGTCGAACTCATCTTGCAGGAATCGAGTGAGGTGATGCGGCAGAAGCCTGGCGTTTTGATCATGCGGCATAAGCTAGGCTTGGTGGGCGCTCACGCCGGAATTGACCAGTCGAATATAGACCACGCCAGCGGCGAACAGGCTCTCCTGTTGCCGAAAGATCCAGATGCGAGTGCGGCAAAACTACGCGAGGGCATCGCCTCTAAAACCGACAAGCGAGTAGGCATCATCATCACAGATAGCCAAAATCGACCTTGGCGGATGGGTACTACGGGTGTCGCTATCGGTTGTGCCGGGTTTACTGTGCTAGACGATTATCGCGGCGGACAAGACATTTACGGCCGTGAGCTAAAGGTCACTTTAATTAACCGTGCTGATGCGATCGCTTCCGCGGCTACGCTCGTCATGGGCGAAACCACAGAAAAGATTCCGTTAGCAGTAGTCCGTGGTATGGCTCTAGAAGCAGAAGTTGATATCGAAAACCAGAATGCCGCAATGATTAACCGCCCCATTGAAGAGGATTTATTTCGCTAATGGGCAAAATTCTAGCCATCACTGGAGGCGTGGGCGGCGCCAAACTTGCCCTCGGCCTAAGTAAAATATTAGCTGCAGACGAGCTCATGTTTGCGGTAAATACTGGCGATGACTTTACTCACTTAGGTCTGCATATCTGTCCAGATATCGACAGCCTGACCTATGCGCTTGCTGAGCTAAACAATACCGAACTAGGTTGGGGGCGTAGCGGTGAGACTTGGCAGTTTATTGAAACGCTGAGTAGCTTAGGTGGCGAAGATTGGTTCCGTCTCGGCGATCGGGACCTGGCTTTGCATATGCGCCGGACAGAACTGTTACATTCTGGCAAAACTTTAACTGAAGCGACCTCCACCATTGCTACAGCGCTGGGCATCAAACATTGCATAGCACCTATGAGCAACGATGAGGTGCGAACCATTGTGCACACAGACCGTGGCGCGCTCGCCTTTCAGCACTATTTTGTGCGTGAGCGATGCCAACCAAAAGTCACCCATTTCGAGTTTGACGGCGTCGCACACGCACCATTAAATCCGCTCATTAAGGCATGTTTGGATGACTGCGATGGAGTGATTATTTGCCCAAGCAATCCTTACGTTTCTGTTGATCCATTGCTGGCGATTGCCGGCGTACGTGATGCGTTAGGCGACCTCCCCGTCATCGCGGTGTCACCCATCGTTGGCGGCATGGCGATTAAAGGCCCTGCGGCGAAAATGATGCAAGAGCTGCAAGTACCGGCTACCGCCCAAGCCGTTGCGTCCCATTATGGCGACCTACTTGATGGGTTTATTCTCGACCAAACTGACGCTAACCAAGCCGCGCAAATCTCTACCGCGACGCTGGTAACGCAGACCATTATGGACTCACTACAAAGACGCGTGGCTCTTGCCGAAGAATGCGTCGCTTTTCTGCGTTCTAGGTAGACCCTCAGTCCCCATTTAGCGTTTCAATATTGCCCCGAAAGCGTGGGCATCTGTGCATCTTAGTGCAACAAAAACGAACTATCACTGCACAAACCATCGTGATACGGTGCCATCCTTATCAGGTTTGGACT
>Ga0256847_1001797_pt1 | contig 10205 bp, 11 predicted proteins | sample TeddybearmetaG_FD_189099 | JGI IMG/M metagenome (GOLD analysis project Ga0256847, IMG submission 189099) | Hydrothermal vent microbial communities from East Pacific Rise, Pacific Ocean - Teddybear | ecosystem: Environmental > Aquatic > Marine > Hydrothermal vents | place: Pacific Ocean: East... | reverse complement strand
ATATCCCTTGGAAACAAGCACTAAAACTTGATAATTTGAAAAAATTAGACCCAAATAAGACAATTATTACTTATAGTGAAAGAGGATTTAGTGGAGAAATAATAGGTATTTCATTAAATCTGCTAGGCTACAAAGCACGTAATATTAAATTTGGTTTCATGGATTGGAATTTAGATGCTTTCAAAGCGAATGGCAATACTGCTTGGGATCAAAAAGCTGATCATCCTGTAGAGAAATAGAAGAATTGGGGCAACCGGATTTTGCCCCTACTAACTCTTTATGATTTTTTTCTCAAAATGACGCTAAATTCATAACCATTATCAATAAATTCTGGTGCTGGATAACCTAACTTTAGTATTGGTTTGATTATTTTCTCTGGTATTCCCATGCCTAAATGTTCCACATAACCATAGTTTTCAGCAAACTTCATTAATACTGGATTACGAGTATAACTAGCACCCTCTTTAATCATATCAATTGTTAAAGTATTTGGTAGTTTTCCGGGGGATCTAACTTCTAATCTATCAGAAAATATCAACAATTGAATTTGTCCACCATATAATGAATAATCCCGATGAATCAAAGCATTAGTTATGACTTCACGTAAAGTTTCTAATGGATATTCTGTTTGATCAATACGTTTAATACCTTGCATAATAGTATGTATTTTAGTATTAGCTTCCACAAATTGAATTGCTTGTTCAATCATACCATCTTCCACAATAACACCATTATATTCATAAGGAAGAATAGCTGCATCAATAAATTTTTTATCTAACATCAGATAATCTTTATTTTTGCCGGCAAATGCAGCACATCTGATACCTGCTGAAGGGATAAAGCGTGAAGGTTCTGCTCCAAATAATAAACCACCAGCTAATGTTGCGACTAAATTCTCTGTCAATTTAATAGCTAATCTAGCATTTACGTAAAGCTTATATAAATTATTTTGATAGTATTTGTCACTCAGTTTTTTTATTTCTAGAAAATAATGACGTATTCTTCTTTCATCAAGATAATTAACTGATAATGTTGGAATTGGAGAAACGTCATAATGAACTGAAGGATGACTTGCATATAAAATAGCTATTTGTTCCGGGGATGCTAAACGACAAGTTGTTCCAACACGAATATAGAATAAGGTTTTCTCATTTTTGATTAAATAATATGGTTTTTGAATTCCTTTTTCTAAGCTAATACTAATAATTGATTTGTCCGCAATAGTAAAAGTATCTAAGATAGGTATAATTGGTGGTTTAACACGATTCTGAGCAATCTGATTTAGTGCATTCATTTTTTTATCTAATGAATCTTCTATACCACTTATAGTACCATCATCTTCTACTCCCAACAAAATTACGCCACCTTGACCATTAAGAAATGAAATCATTACTATGGCTAAATCTTCATTGGAAACAGCGGCGGATTTAAATTCCACTCGGGAGTTTTCACCTTCTTTAATTAAGGTGTTAATTGTATTAATTGTTATCATTCTTCAAAAGTTGCTGCTGGTAATTTTTTGGTACATATACATTGCAGTTTTTGCTTCCATTTTCACAAAATTACTGCTATATATAAATTATATCACATTTGTCGCTAGTCTTGCCTTAAACAGGAATATAATATTAATTACTGCTATAATTTAATGATATAGTTTTTCAGATAAAGATTTTGACCTAAAGACCTGACAGGTTTTTAAAACCTGTCAGGTCTGATAGTTTTTCTTTTTCTGAAAAGCTATAATAATACCATTAGACCTTACAATTAAATGGAAAATAATATGTCTGATACCAAAATTTATCTTGATTTATCTACTGAAATTCAGGAATTGTTAGCTGATAATGAAATTAGTATAGCAGACATTTTGCAACAAGAAGATATTGAAGTTAGCGATGTTACTGAGGGTGTGATGCCCCAAAAGTCTGAAGATGGAGCTAGAACTAAAGATTTGGTACCTATTATTATGGCAAGTAGCGTCCTTGTGGCAGCAATTGGTAATGCTATTGCACAAATATTAAATGCGCTTAACTCGCAAAATAGCAGCAAAAAATACACTGCTAGACTAAAAACGCCTAGTAAAAATGAATATATTATAGAATTTACTTATGAAAAGACATTATCTGAATCTGAGGATGAAGAGAACGATTAATTATGGGATATAAAGCATTTTTGGTAGGTGTCAACACGCACGGTTTGCAATATTCAGAACGTGATACTGAATTGATGAATGTGTGTTTGACAAAACATGGTTATAAAATCATTGAGTCGTACAGAAAAGAAAAACGTTCCATTCTTGAACAATTTGAGGAAATGCTCAAGAAATGTGATAAAACTGATACTATCATCTTCTATTTTTCTGGACATGCTTCACTTTTAAAAGGTAAATTGCGTTTAGTGCTTGATGATACTAATAACCCTATTCGTATTAGTGAAATAACTGAACCTTTGGAGGAATGCCGCGCGACTAATAAGTTAATTATTTTAGATTGTTGTCATGCCGGTGCTGCCACTGCTGATTTGCAATTGGATTTATCAGATGCGTATAGTATTTTGACTGCAAGTACTCGTATGGAAAAAAGCAAAGAAATCGACGACTTTAATGCTGGTTTTTTGACTTATCAAATTAATCAATTACTTACATATAATATTGCTGAAATTTGTGTTGACAAAAAAATTACAATTCATAGGTTTTATGATTCGTTGAATACAGCAGCTAAACAATATAATCTCAACCATTCTGTGCAAGTACCTATTCCTAATTTGTTCTATAATGCTAGAAACAATTTTGAAATTGCCGCTTGTGAGAGCGGTAATGGTAATGGAGAATCACCACGATTACTTGCTCGTAGGCTATTAAAAGATTTATTGCCGGCTCAATTTAGGGATGTCTTGTTTATTTATGAGATTCCAGACGAATATTTGTCCACCGCTGCGCCGCAAATGACGCAAATCAGCGAACTGATTAAATATGCTCTCCAACAAGAAGGCGAACCACTGACTAAACTTCTTGAAGTCATTACTCAAGTACATGGTAAAGCCTAATGACACAACAAGATAGCCCACGATTATTGGCTCGTCAACGACTTAAGAGATTGTTGCCAGCTCAATTTGACGATGTCTTATTTCTTTACGAGGTGCCTGACGAATATTTGTCCATAGCTGCGCCGCAAATTACCAAAATTACTGAGTTAATTAACTTAGCTCTCCAGAAAGAAGACGAACAACTTACTAATCTTTTTGAAGTTATTAATGAAGTTGCTCCCCAAAAAAAATACGAAATAAATGTCAATGATTTACGTACTCATTTAATTAACCGCACCGATCAAAAACTAGAATTGAATAAAGCAATAAAAGAACATAATAGACAATATCCTTTTTTTTGTTTAATTCATGGTGATAAGTATCAATGTCATGATAGATATTTGGAACGTATGCTTAAATATGATCTACATAAACCAATAACAGATTCTGATAATGATATTCCATGCATTCCTTTAGATTGTCGATTTGGCAAAGGTATTGATAAATTACATGAAGAAATTTTAGACAAATTAAAAGATAAGTATTTTAATGATAATCTTAAGGATATTATTAATATAATTAGCAGCGAACAACGTAATATTCTTTTCTATACTAGCATGTGTACTAATGATTGGTCAAAGTCAGGGGGGGTTAAAGCGATTCAGGATTTGATCCAATTTTGGAAAAAAGACTTATTTGATTCTGATCATAATCATTTGCTATTAATATGTATTTCTTTTAAGTACACTAAAGAAAAGACCAATTTTTTAAGTCGTTGGTTTAAGAAAAGTTCAATCAACAAGCAAATTAGACAAGAATTTCAACGCTTAAAATTAGATAAATTTGGTGTAAATGGTATTGTGTTGCCTGAGTTAGAAAATATTCACAAATCTGAGGTTGAAGCTTGGGTAAGAACACATTTCTGGGATTATTTGGAGATTTTGAATCCAGAAATAGATAATTTTTTTAATTCTGATGAAACAAAGACAATGGAAGAATTAGTAAATAAATTTACGCCAATACTCAAAGAACATTGTACATAACTAATTTTGAATCATCCTATTAAACTAATAGAAAAAATATGAACTTTCCATTTTACACTGACAAACCACTAAAAAATCCTCCAAAACAACCAGTAGAATTGCCGCCATCGCGTCAAACTACTAAAACGCGCCCCGAAGCCTATTTGCCCGATGAAGGATTGGTTAAGGCAGTTAATGTCGCGCTGTTATTAGGGCAACCATTATTATTAACCGGGGAACCGGGATCCGGTAAAACTCAATTAGCATATAATCTAGCCTATCAATTAGGCTTAGGAAAGGTGCTAAAATTTGAAGCTAAATCAACTTCTAGCGCACGTGATTTATTTTATATATATGATTCATTGGGAAGGTTTCATGATGCACACTTAAATGAAAACAAGCCCAGTGTGGATTATTTAACTTATAATGCTTTAGGCGAGGCGATTATTCTCACAAATCCACCCGAAATAGTGAAAGAGTATTTACCAACCAATTTTAGTTACACTAAACCACGTCACTCAGTCGTGTTGATTGATGAAATTGATAAAGCACCGCATGATTTTCCTAATGATATTCTCAATGAAATTGAAAATCTGTATTTTCGTATTCCAGAATTGGGCAATGTGACAATTAAAGCGGCAGATAATATGCAACCAATATTAATACTTACTAGTAATTCAGAAAAATCATTACCAGAAGCGTTTTTACGTCGTTGTATTTATTATGATGTTCCGTTTCCAGATGCAAAACGTTTAACAGAGATTATTACAGCGCGTTTAGGAACATTTAGCAGCAGTGATTTTATTGACAAAGCATTGGATTTATTTTTGCTTTTACGAAAGGGAAGATTACGCAAAAAACCCTCTACAGCCGAATTACTCAATTGGTTAATGGTTTTGCGTGAGATGTATCCAAATGTAGATAACCCTATTGCAGATCATCCTAATTGTGTGTTAGATACTTTGAGTAGTTTGGTAAAAATGGCAGAGGATCAAAAAAATGCCTCAGAGATTTTGAAACAGGCTTTATCGTAACCATGAATACAACTGAGATTCTTACTAAAGAGTTAGTCAACTTTATAGAAAAATTACGCCTTGCTGACTATAATATAGGTGCAACACAATACATTGCGGCACAAGATTTGATTTTGATATTAGCGGCGCAAGCTAAACTTCCATCTGAATTGCCTAAATTGAGGTTGTTTTTAGCACCTATACTGTGTCATTCGCCTACAGAACAGGCAGAATTTCAATTTCATTTTAATCAATGGATAAATAAATTTAATCCAACTAAAATATTAGCGGATACAGCCTGTGCTAATAAAGCTAAAACTGTTGATGAACAAGCTCCCATAAAAGTTTCTTACAGGATTCCTGAACCTAAACCTGAACCTAAACTTGAACCTGAGAAGATAAAAAAATATAATACATTATGGAAATGGGTTTTTATCATTTCTACTATTGTTGCAGTTATTTCAGCTATTGTTTTTATTTTAAATATGTAGGGTAATCAATGTACTTATTAATCAGTTTGCTCTTTGCATTTTTATTATTGTCATGGTGGTTATGGCGGTGGTATCAGGTGCAAAAGTTTTTAGCAAGGCAACCGACAACAAAATCACCTGATATACGAGAATTATTTATTAAGGGAATAGATGATAATATTTTCCAATCGGTGAGTTTGGCGCGTACCGCACAAGGCTTACGTCAACATATATCATCAAAATCACCAAACTCACTAGATATAGCAGCTACCATCGAACAAACTATACAGGCAGGCGGTTGGTTTACTCCAGTTTCTGGTACGATTAAAAATCGTCCCGAATATTTAGTTTTGATAGATAGAACCACTTTCAATGATCATCATAGTGAATTAATTAATCATTCAATTATTAAACAATTAAAAGATCAAGATGTAATAATAAAATCCTATTATTTTGATGAAGTTCCACTTCGTTTCTATTCTGAAAAAACTCAATCTCCACCGCTCACGCTGACAGAATTAGCACAAGCTTATCCTGAACATAGATTGATGGTTTTTTCTGATGGCAATGGACTTATAAATCCAATTACATTAAAAACAGTTAATTGGATTGAACAATTTTCAGTATGGTCACAGCGAGCATTGTTTACCTTAGAAACACCGGATCAATGGGGATACCGCGAGCATATATTAGAAGAGGCGAATTTTCTGATTCTGCCAGCTAATGAAGATGGATTAAAAACGTTTATTGAACGAATTAACAGTGGCTCTAGGCAAGCTTATCCTAAGCCACCTTATTCGTTTTATAATCAATTTCCTGAATATATTCAAGAACGTCCTCGTCGTTGGCTTGAACAGCATAAACCTGATACACCGGTATTGACAGAATTATTAACACAAATAAAGGATTTTTTAGGAAAAGATGCTTATCAATGGTTTAGTGCCTGTGCTGTATATCCAGAATTGCGTTGGCAATTAACGCTTTATTTAGCCTATCAACTAAAGTTATTTAATGAGGATTCTCTTGCTAAACTAGCACATTTACCTTGGTTTAGATATGGATATATGCCTGATTGGTTACGTGAACAATTGATAAAAGATTTATTTTTACCACAAGAACGTAAAATACGTAAAGCATTGTATGATTTATTTTTACAGGGTTCAGAGAAACCGTTATCAGATTTTTCTTTTGAGATTGCAGAAAAACAAAAAGATACCTTATATGCTTTATCAAAACGGATATGGTCAAAATGGGTTAAAAAGACACCTAAAAATCGTTCATTAAAAGAACATATCTTTCTAACATTCATGAATGATCCTTTAGCTGTCAAGGTACATAAAAACACCTTAAAAATTAGTTATTTATTAGTTAATAATTCAAAAACATCATTTAGTTTTTTAGAAAAATATCTAACTAAATTAACTATTAATATAACTAAAATATCAAAAAAAATATTTACAAACTTTAAAAAAATATCCACGATAATTTTTAAAAAAGTTATAAAAATTTCACAAACATCATTTACTTTTTTAATAATGACTTTTTTTAAAAAAGTAAAAGATGAATTGCCCGGTTTGTTACCACTGTTATGGCTAATACTGATAAAACCTAATACTTTACGTGACCGTTTAAAATCTTGTGGGATAGAAAACCCCGATGCTTCTATATTAAAACTCTGGTTTAGCGAAGTTAAAACACGTTTAATACAACGTCAATATGTCAAACAGTTTTTGCTATTACTATTTGTTGTTATACCAATTATATCATTGTCTATAGCTTATCTAGTTTTTGGAGTCATGTTAGGATTTTCTATAGGATTTTCTTATTGGACTGTGGTTTTACTTGCAAGTATAATTGCGGGTTTACTTGGAGGCATGTTTGTGAGTGTACCATTAGGTGCTGTGTTAGGACTTCTAATAGCAATGATTGCAGCAACAGGAGTAGAAATTGCAGAAAGCGTGACAATGATTGCAGTAGCAGGAGTAGATATTGCAGAAAGCATGATAATGATTGCAGCAGCAGGAGTATCAATTGCAGAAAGCATGATAATGATTGCAGTATCAACAGGAGTATCAATTGCAGAAAGCGTGAAGATAAGAATGGTAATAGGCTTTGTAATCGGAGTGGTAGGAAGCTTTGCATTAGCAAGATTATTGGATGCAGTTAAAATATATTATAGTAATAATATGTTGATATATAATCTATTTCTTATATTAAGCATAATAGTCAGTCTAGTATCTAATATTATACTCGGTGTAATATGCGGCGTGTTATCATACTTTACATTACTTATTGTTTTATTACTTCGTAAAAATGTAATTTTCTTAGTAATAGCATTTGGAATCATTCCGGCAGGTGTTGGAGGTATGGCTGGAAGTATGTCAGGAGACCCGGCGGGAGGCGTAATATTATTTGGTCTAATGGGGCTAATGATAGGAATTTTTATAGCAAATCTATTGATAATATTAACCGAATACATAGAAGAAAATCTACTAGTAGTACTAGTAGTATTAGGAGTGATAGGATGCGTACTAATAGTAATAGCGGGATATATTGCTTTCGGTGTGACAATAATATTAATAATAACAATATTAATATTAATATTAATATTAATATTGTTATTATTCGAAGAATATGATCTAACAGTAGTTTTAAAAGTGATAGGAGGGATATCAGGATGCGTGGCAGCAGGTTTGATAGGAATAATTACAGGAGCCATGGCAGAAGGCATAGCAGTAGGCTTGGGATTAAATGTTACAATCTTGTTTTTGTTAGGGTATAATAATGATTTTAAAAACAATTTGCTTGGTTTTTTTATAGCAATTGTTATCAGTATTAGTACTATATTAATATATAATAAATATTATTATAACGGCTTGATGGAGAAACCAGAATCAGCCAAAAAAGTTGTTGATGCTTGTATATTTTCTCCCGGGCAATATTGTGTTGGATAAGTTGCTTTAAAACATATAGGAATAAATGATTTTATCGTAGGTTGGGCTTCCTTTCGTCAGCCCAACCTACATATCACCTATTTTCTTAGCATATTTTACGCTATGGTAATACTTCTGAAAAAAGCAATGAAAATCTACCTGATATAGAAAATTAACCATTTATTGGTATGTGGCGTAATCAAGATGATATGGATGATAGTAAAGATTGGGTACGAAATGAAATAAACGGAGTGACAACGACGTTAAATTTACGTATGAGTGAATGGAGTTAAAATTTTAATAAATATTATGAGTAAAGAAAAAAATGTACATCAACTAATAAAAGAACAGCTTGAATTAAACTCCAGCAAGAAGTAGATTTCAATGAATTAATGAATAGCAAAAAACTGGAGATAGCAGACTTGCGAATAAGGCTTTTAAACTTGCAAGTCAAGACTTTCATAGCAGGTCTGGTATTAACTGGGCTTTTAGCTTTAGCTAAAATCATAGATATGATGTTCTTTTAATTAAAAAAGGTTGGGGCTTGCCGTAATGGATTTTTATATTTTTCTTACACTCTATATATTTGTAATGGGTATTATTTTTCAGGAATAAAAGCATATGATTGAAGAACACAAAACACATGAACTAAATAATAATAAAAATCAAATTTATATTGATAATATTATAATATACATTTCTGCTACTCTAATGGGTATAGCTATTGTTTTATATATATTAGTTTGAAGGAACAAAATTAAATTGACAAAGCACTAGTTATCAATATCACCTATTTTCTTAGCATATTTTTCAGCAATATCATCGGGGCAAAGAAGAAGTACTTGTGGTATATTGTAGCATACCGCATTATAAATACAGAAAAAATGAGATCAGAATTTAGATTAATTATTAAAACTTGATATACATATCTTATGTATAAACCTACCATAAAATATATACAATTTGAATGGGATCCTAACAAGGCAGCCATTAACCGGAAAAAACATCGCATTGAGTTTACCGATGCGGTATCAGTATTTAATGATCTCCATGTTATCACCATAGATGATCCAGATTTTGACGAAAAACGATTTGTTACCATTGGTATGGATGCATATGCTCGTATTCTGGTTGTGGTTTACACTTATAGAGGCAATATCATTCGATTAATTTCGGCTCGCAAGGCTAATAAACATGAACGTAAACAGTATGAAGGTTGAGTTATGAGAAATGAATATGATTTCAGCAAAGGTAAACGTGGCTCTGTCATCCCACCTGATCCTAATCAAGTAGGTATTACCCTCTACTTAGATGCTGATATTATTGACTATTTTAAAGAAATAGTTAATAAATCAGGGGGTGGTAATTACCAACTTTTGATCAACAAGGCATTACATGAATATATTGAACAGCAGAATAAATCCTTAGAACAATTGTTGGAAATAACTTTGCGTCGTGTTATTCGTGAAGAACTTCCAATGGCGGGTAATCCTGCTAAATCCATATGTGTGAACTAAATTCAATAACACTTAGTCAACTTTTTAGACAAACCTGTCAGGTTTTAAAAACCTGACAGGTTTTTGTAGTAAATCTAATCATTCTTCAAAAGTCGATGCACACTCCAAGCACAAATAATTCCAGCCACTCCATAAATCGCCGCGCTCTGCCAATCACCAAATATCAATTTACCTATACCAAATAAGCAGCTATAAACTAAGCCAATACCAAGTAGCCAACTAGCCAATA
>Ga0256847_1001796_pt1 | contig 10215 bp, 8 predicted proteins | sample TeddybearmetaG_FD_189099 | JGI IMG/M metagenome (GOLD analysis project Ga0256847, IMG submission 189099) | Hydrothermal vent microbial communities from East Pacific Rise, Pacific Ocean - Teddybear | ecosystem: Environmental > Aquatic > Marine > Hydrothermal vents | place: Pacific Ocean: East... | reverse complement strand
CTCAGCTAAAAAATATATCAGGATGTCTTCACGACTTAGGCCGTATGAGATATCATCCTGTCACAGATAAGACAGACAGCCGAATATCATGTTGTAATGATAAAAGGTATCAATAATTAATCACGATTTTGAGATCACCACAAGTGGTGATATTTTACCCACATGAAATATGCTAACGAAGTGATACATGTTCTGAAGCACACACTTCAGCTAAATAATATACAGCTAAAATCGAATACCTTACTGCTGGGTAACCTGCCTGAACTCGACTCAATGGCCATTGTTTCGGTCATCACTGCGCTGGAAGAAAATTTTGACATCATTGTGGATGATGAAGACATTTCGGCTGAACATTTTCAGAGTGTTAGCAGCCTCGCCGCTTTGATTGAAGATAAACTCAATGCTGCGTAAGCCATTTTTTCTCCCCAGCCAACAAGGCGATTGCTTTTGCCTTTTATCGACGCCAAATGCTGGCACGCCGATTCAAGGTAGCGTGTTGATTATTCCGCCCTTTGCGGAAGAATTAAATCAATCTCGACGAGCAGTTTCATTACTGTCACGTGATTTGACCGAGCAAGGGTATGCCGTTCTGATGCTGGATCTATTTGGTACTGGCGATAGCGCTGGTGATTTCGAAGCGGCCACGTGGTCTGGCTGGGTACATGACACCATCACGGCCATGACCTATTTAACGGATCGTTTCCCGGTCAAGTTATCCTTAATGGGCATCCGCATGGGCGCATTATTGGCGCTCGAAGCCATCGCAACGTGTCACCTCAAACCCCAGCAGATGGTCACATGGCACCCCGTCTGGGAAGGTCAACAACAACTGCGTGAATTTTTACGTCTGCTGGTGGCTAAAAACCTGGCCTCTGGCCAACCACAACCATCTGTTAGCACCCTGAAACAAACCCTCCTCCAGCAAGGCCAATTGGATGTATCCGGTTATACCCTGTCTGCCACACTCATGCACCAAATGGATCAAGCCAGTGCACAGCATCACACACTGAGCCCAGGTTTTCCGATTCAATGGATTGAGGCAACGCCAACCCCCCTCAAACCAAGATCCAGCAAAAACCAAGCGGCCATTGACGCGTTAACCGCGCAAGGTGCCAAAGTCTCGTTCAAACAACTCGAAACCGCTCGCCCTTTTTTATCCACCGACAGCATTGAAGAGCATGACGCACTTAGAGCCCTCACCCTGAAGGCATTTTCATGAACAGTGAAACACCCTGCACATTTGCATGTGCTGACAACACACTCATTGGCATCCATCATGCGGCATCCAACCAGCAGCATATCGGGGTTGTGATGGTCGTTGGTAGCCCGCAATATCGGGTCGGCAGCCATCGCCTTTATGTCTATTTAGCGCGCGCCTTAGCCGCACAAAATATTTCTGTATTTCGGTTTGATTTACAAGGTATGGGCGACAGCGGTGGGCAACCCAACCTATTTTGCCAAACGGGCCTAGAAATTAAAGCCGCCATTGCAGCGTTTCAACACCAAGAGGCCGAACATCAGACAACGCTGGATAAAATTATTCTGCTGGGGCTCTGCGATGGCGCATCAGCCGCTATACTCTACACCTTAGAAGACATTCAAGGGCTCATTATGCTAAACCCTTGGGTTCGTAGCCAACAGTTGGAGTCTAAAGCACGATTGAAACATCATTATTTACCAAGATTAAAAGATCTAAGATTTTTTAAGCGAATTTTCTCCAAAAATTTTCGGTTCGGCCAATCCATCCGGGGCTTGTGGGCGCACCTCAATGTATTGAGAAAGGGCGATACTTTACCCACAGATGATTGCGGGTACTACCAAGATAAAATGCTCAAAGCCCTGCAGCAATTCCAAGGTAAGTCTTGTTTTGTGTTAAGCACGCCAGATCTTGTGGCCCAAGAATTCACCATTTTAACCACCGAAAGTCTTGAGTGGCAAGCTGTCATGGCGAGCCCGAATGTAACCTGTCACACATTAGCCGATGTTGACCATACTTTCTCCTCAATGCATTGGAAAAAAAACCTCGCGGACATCCTCATTGAGTGGTGTCGAAAACTTTAACCGCCGTTTTTTAGAAAAAACTAAACAACAGCAACGATTCAGAACAAGTGTATATTGGTCATTTTTATGGAACAGGTACCCCTTAAAAAGATTTTGGTTTTAGACGGTCAGGAGTTATCCACACTCTCCATTGTCAGGTCTTTAGGGCGACAAGCACTAACGGTCACTGTTGCTGCGGAAAGCGACAGCGCCATTGCGTTTCATTCAAAATATGCACAACACACACACACCTATACCAACCCATTGACGCACCCCGAGCAGTTTGTCGCCGATATTGTCGCTTTGGTCAAAGCCCAAGAATATGCCTTAGTCATTCCCGTCACGGAGCTCACGTCATTACCCCTAGCCCAAGCACGTGATGCCATTGAGGCGTATACCACCCTGGCGGTGGCACCGAATGCGGCCCTCTCCCGCGTGACCAACAAAGCCGAGACCTTTAAAATTGCCGATGAGGTCGGTGTGCCGACACCGAAAGGGGTGGAAGTCACCTCTTGTGCACAATTGGAGACACTCAGCAAGACTTTAGCCTATCCCGTGGTACTGAAACCCACCCGCAGCATTGCCGACATACAAGGGGACGTTCGAGCCGCACAAAAAGTCCAGTACGCCATGAACCCTGAGGAACTGATTGAATTAGGCACAAAAATGTTAGCCTGTGAGCACGTCATGCTACAAACATTTTTCAGAGGGGTCGGGGTTGGCATCGAATTGTTGGCGGAACACGGCAACATCTTGATCGCGTTTCAACATGAACGCATGCACGAACTGCCCTTAACTGGTGGCGGCAGTTGCTTACGCAAAAGTGTTGTGGTTGACCCACAACTGTTGGATTACTCCAAACGGCTGATTCAAGAACTCGACTGGCATGGCGTTGCCATGGTCGAATACAAACACAATCCGACTGAAGGCACGGCTTGCTTAATGGAGATTAATGGTCGCTTTTGGGGCTCATTACCGTTAGCCAGTTTTTCCGGGGTGAATTTCCCCTATGCGCTATACCAATTATTGGTGCTAAAGCAGCAACCCACACAGCCTGAGATCAAAATAGGCACCATCGCCAGGAACATGCAAAAAGATTTATATTGGTACCTGCAAGTGATTTTTAGGCGAGATAAACACCCGCTGATTCAATGGCCTAGCTACACCAAAATACTCCGAGACTGGTTTTTAGTGTTTTCGCCAAAACATCACATTGATGCTTTTGCTCGCGATGATATGAAACCGGGTTGGGTTGAAATCAAACGCACCTTGAGTTGGTTTTTTCAAAGCGTGCAGGAGTTTGCCCAAAAACGCGCACTCAAATATCGTTGCCAACTGAAAAAAAAATGGGGTATGGCTCGACGCCGCATTAAACGTTCTGAACATATCTTATTTTTGTGTTACGGCAATATCAACCGCAGTGCGATTGCAGAAAAATTGCTGGAACAAGCCGGTTATCCCGGACAAATCACCTCGGCTGGTTTTCATCCCGTATCTGCACGGCCCGCTGACCCCACCATGGTGGATGTGGCCCAACGCGCAGGTGTGGACATGCAACACTGGGCCTCCCGAACGGTTGACCAAAAAATGGTCGACGCAGCTGACACCATCTTTGTGATGGAAGTCCAACAACTGATGACCTTTGCCAGCCAATACCCGAAAGCCAAACACAAAGTGATGTTACTGAGTATGGTTGATGCGTCGAGCAATTTTCCGTTAGACATTGCCGACCCTTATGGCAAATGCACAGAAAACTATGAAACCTGCTTTAACCTGGTACAACAAGCCACACAGGAGATTATACAATTATCAAAATCATGAATATTATCGCTTTATTCCCCTCCTGCCTGCTGCTCTTCTCCAGTATGGTTAGCCGTGCAGAAATGGATTTAGCGCAACTATGGTATGAAGGTCAGCATAAGGATGATGGCGCAAGCCGTGATTATATGAACCGCGGCGCTCGATTTCCTTGGCAGTTTAGAATGGGGGATTGGTGTGATACTCAAGGCGGTGACAATAAAAACCAGCCCTTTACTCGAAAATTTATCGCCCGTGGATCGTCTGCAGCACGGCTTAATGTCACCGAGTTAGTTCAGCGAGACTTGCGTGCTGGTCAGCGTTACACACACCTGGCACTGATTCCACTGAAAGGCGCAGCCAGTTTTCACGCACGCGAAAGTCAACAACCCAATAGCGTGCCACTGCTTATCATCGAAACAGACGGCCAGAAAAAATACTTGAACAGCATCGCAGATACAAATCTTGGCCGCTCGACCCACTCTAGCCAGGGATATAAAACAACGTTACTCATAAGGCCAGATATCGTCACTTTGATCCGGTTTGACTTGAGTGGTATCAAACACATCAAACAAGCAACGTTAAGCCTCAAGGCGATCAAAATTTTTGGTCGCGGGGTTGAGGTTAATGTATTTGCTCAGTGCCAACACCCCCTTAAACCGACAGAGGTTAAGTACGGTATAGCCAGCCAGTATCTCAATGATGCCGGCATCATTGAGCACCCTGATGTTGTCATGGCCGATGATTTTGATGTGTTCTGGTGGCATGGACAGCATTGGTCCTTTAAATCCTTAAAAACCACGGTGTCTGTGGTGGGCAGCGATAAGGATAATCAATTTGAACCCTGGCGTAAAAAAGCATTAAGAGTCAAAGTGGGCAAAGGCACACATACTGGCGTACAGATGGGTTATGTCTTTTCTGAGGAAGGCATAGCTGAACCAGAAGAAATGTATTTTCGCTATTACTTGCGCTTTGGTGACGACTGGGCACCGATAGAGGGTGGAAAGTTACCCGGTTTTAGCGGCACCTACGGTAAAGCTGGATGGGGTGGACGCACATCGGATGGGTATAATGGCTGGTCAACACGCGGCTTTTATCAACTCATTCTCGGTAAACAAAACCCCGTCGGTCATAAAATTCCATTGGGCAATTATATTTATCATGCCTTACAGAAGGGCAAATATGGAGATTCTTATTATTGGTCAGAAGGGTTAAACGGGCTGTTAGATAAGAACCGTTGGTATTCCATTGAGCAACGGGTAAAACTGAATGACCCTGGTAAACCGAATGGCATTTTACAAACTTGGGTCGATGGTCGCCAGGCCGTGTATGTGGACAATATGATGTACCGCAAAACCGACAAACTCATGATCGAACGCTTATGGATGGATGTTTACCATGGTGGCACTGGCCGCCCCAAACAGGACATCCATTTGTATATCGATAATGTTGTGATTGCACGCACCTATATCGGCCCCATGAAACAACAACCCGAACCCGAGAAACACTAACTTCGATTCAAGGCCATTAAGAGCAACGCCCAACAGCCAACCACAAGCAGCCCCCCCGCTTCGTTGGCTTGTTGCACTATGTGCGCATCCGTCGCCTGCCAAAAGTTCGCTGGCGCAAGCCGAGACCACAGAATATTCCCCTGCGCATCTTGCAGGCGAAACAGTAACGCGCCCCCCGCAAACCCCACCCAACTACTGAGTAACGCCATGGGCATTTTGCACCACCCGAGGCACAGCGTTAACCCAGCGGTAAACGCATAAATCCCTATCCATAACCAGGCATCGCCATTGCCGTATTGCCTGGCATCATTCAGTTGCCAGTAACTAAAGAGGATAAAGGTCAGTGACCCGACTCCCAAGACAAACAACCGAAGCGCCCTCATTGCGCGCCATCTAAACCCCGAACATAGGCCACCAACGCGTCAATTTCCGTCGTACTTAACACCACTCCCCAAGGTGGCATCATCGGGCTTAAGCCTTTGGCCGTTCCGCCATGCGTGATCACCTGCGTTAATGTCGCATCAGAACGACTGGCTTGAAATGTTGACGCGGTAAAATCGGGGAAAGGCACGCCTAAAACATCCGCATCCGGCCCATCTCCACGCCCTTGAAAACCATGGCAACGTGCACAATTGGTGATGTATATTTGTTTTGCCTCAGCGGCGTCAACCGGCTCTTCCTTGCCGGCATCAGGCAAATTATCAGGACTCGCTGCCGCTTCTCGGGAAAATTTCAACACCTCCCCGGTGGCCGCCGATGAGCGCCCTAATGTGGTGACGATAATATCCCCATTGGTCAATTGTGTGACTGAACTGACCCCACGCTGAGCGTATTGATTGGCCCGTGCAACCAGGCTCACGCTGTCCACGGCTTCCCCCGTGGCGGGCATCAGAAAGATCTTTGAGGAATAATTATCCGCAAACAGATACTGGTTTTTCAACTCAGGAAAACGCGTGCCTTGATAAACAATGCCCCCAATCACGGCACGGTCATAAGCCGTGTGCACATACGTGTATAACGGCCCATATTCGCGGCTGATGGATAACTCAGGCGATGGCCGGGAAGTTTTTTCGTGGCCTTCAATATAAGGGAATTGATAGTCACCGCCTTTATGAATGAGATTCACTTCTTCCCACTTGGTTGAGCCAACATCGCCCACCCAAAGGTCGCCGCTTGCCGGGTCAAAAGACATCCGAAAAGGATTGCGCAAACCAATGGCCCAATATTCATCCATCAGTGCAGGTTGTTGAACAAAAGGATTGTCGATGGGAATACAATAATGAGCACTGCTGCTGCCGACCGGTTGCTGTTTAATCGGTTGACTGTTCGCCCCACAATCCACATCAATCCGCAGAATGCCGCCCCTTAACGTTTTCGCCTGCGACGTCGCTTGCGCCGTGTGCACGCCTTCACCTAATGCAATATACAGGTAACCATCGGGGCCAAATTCTAATGACCCACCATTGTGAAAACCACTGGCTTCTCGTCCCAACATCATCAGGGATAATTCAGTCGCGGGGGTTGTCGATAAATCAAACCGAGCAAGCCGATTCACTTGTTGGCCTGCTTGCACGGTGGTGTAATAAAGGTAAATAAACGAGGCGTTATCAGACCCAGCTTGCCCAAACTGCGGATGAAAAGCATACCCTAAAGCCCCATTTTCGACTTCAGCTTTGCCCACCTGCGCACGAATATCGATCTCTGTTTTGAGGTTTTCACCACTGGGGTAATCCAAAGACAGTAACCGACCTGCTCGCTCTAAAACGACAATACGTTGTGCTTGGCCCGGCACATTTTTCACCAACATGGGTTGTTTAAATTGCCGATTGCCGAGCGCATTCCGCAATGTAAACGCATTGTCGCCACTGTTATCACTGAAATAAATCCGAATCTGGGTGATCACATTGGCCGTATCCCGATCACTCACAAACATTTTTGCCAGTAAACCCGGCGATAAAGCAAACACCAAAATCAGCACACCGGGGATGGACCACAGCCGCTTGCCAAGCGCGCCCAACAAACCGATGGGCGCACGCGAAGCAACCAGGTAAAGCAAGACAAAAAGCACGCCGCTAATCAAACCAATGGCGACCATAAAATTGGGGTCAAACGCGATGGAGGTGGTCACGAAAACCAACAACATGGATAAGGAAAACGCAAACATTAAGGTGAAAATCTCATCACTGGTTCTCTGTGCCTGCTGGACTGACCAAACCCCCAGTTTCCAGGCGCTAAAGATAAACACGAGGCTGTGGCACACCAAAAAATATTTCAGCACCGTATAAAAATCTGCGCGGGTATAATCAACCGAAGGTAGGTGAATGATCGATTTTGGAATAAAATTGACGGTATTTTGCACCACATCCGCCAGAAAAATCGCAACGGTAACAATCAATAACTCGATTAAAAGCATCAGCATTCTAGACATAACTTTCCTTTTGGTCGGGTGTTGGCGCTGAGGAATAAGGCTAAAAAGAGCCAGAATAAACACTCTATTTTCTAATGTCCACCGTTAGCCGCATGGATTGAATGCGCGTCCGTTCGAGGCCCTCACCCATGCTGTGCGTGCCGCTGAATCCCCGGTGAGGTTTGCGTATACCCCGGCCTAGACTCGTAGTATATTGAGTGCGTTGACAACCACCTTGTTCAAGTCCCAACAATTACGGATACCATGCAAAATCATCTTATCCCGCAACATTTTCTTGTCCCTTATGCATATTCCGTGTGTTTTTCTGAGCATGTTTTTAATACAAATAACCCCATATTTCACGAGGTTACGTCAGCATTAACCACCGACCAAACCGCGCTCCTGTTTTTCATCGACAGCGGCGTAGCACAGCACCACACCGACCTCACGAAAAAAATAAAAAAGTATATTTCAGATCAAAAAAACATCACCTTACTCACCGATCCGATCACCCTGTCAGGCGGGGAAAACTGCAAAAATGACCCCCAGGTACTGCACACGTTATACCGCTATTTTCTCGACTTAGGGGTTGATCGACAGTGTTGTGTGGTCGCCATCGGTGGCGGTGCGATTTTGGATCTGGTCGGTTACGCCGCCGCAACCGCACATCGAGGCATTCGCCATATTCGTATGCCCAGCACCGTGTTAGCCCAAAATGATTCTGGCGTTGGCGTCAAAAATAGTGTGAATTTGTTTGAGAGAAAAAATTTCTTGGGGACTTTTGCGCCCCCCGATGCGGTTATCTGTGATTTTTCATTGTTAGACACGTTGGATGAAAGAGATAAACGTGCTGGCATGGCAGAAGCCATCAAAGTCAGCTTGATTCGAGATGCGGCTTTTTTTACGTGGCTGGAACACCATAGCGACGCTTTAGTCGCGTTTGAAGCAACGGCGGTGAGAGAGTCGATCATACGCAGTGCCCAGATTCATGCCAAACAAATTGCAACTGGCGGAGATCCCTTCGAAAAAGGCAATGCGCGACCACTCGATTTTGGCCACTGGTTAGCCCATAAACTGGAAGTCATGTCCGCTTATACGGTTCGTCATGGCGAGGCTGTGGCGCTTGGCATGTTGCTCGACAGCCATTATTCCTTTGCCATTGGGGCACTGCCCGAAGCCGATTTTATCCGCATCACGTCCTGCATCCGGCGCTTAGGTTTCCCCTTATGGCATGCCCACTTAGCACACCAAGATGAGGCCGGGAAAGCGTTGGTCTTAAGCGGTTTAGAAGAGTTCCGAGAACACCTGGGTGGGACCTTATCCATTACCCTATTGCAGTCGATTGGCTGCGGATTTGAGGTCAACGAGATCGACCATCAACTGATGCAGCAAAGCCTGGATTGGTGCGAACGGTTTGCGTTGAATGAAACTGTCTGAGCATGCCCAGTTAAGTTATTGCACCAATATTCACGCGGGTGAATCCCTCCAGCAAGTGCAAGCGAATTTACAGCAATTTAGCCTGCGGGTGAAACAAGCCTTCTCTCCCAAGCAACCTTTTGGCCTGGGTTTACGGCTCTCTGCACAGGCCGTCGAGGAATTGGGAGAGGCTCAAGTGATGGCCGCGTTCAAAGCTTTTTTACACGCGCATCAGTTATATGTATTCACCGTCAACGGCTTCCCTTATGGGCAATTTGGCGCGGACCGGGTCAAAGAAACGGTGTATTTACCCGACTGGCAAGACCCCAAAAGATGGCGTTACACCCAACGCTTGGCCCAAGTCTTGGCCGCGTTAATGCCGGAAGACTTACCGTATGGCACCCTCTCCACCCTGCCTGGGGGATATAAACCGGCCATTACCGATGATGCCGCGTTTGCGCAAACCTTTGCACACCACTTAATCGACATCGTCGGGGATTTGATTCAGCTCAAATTAAACACCCATAAAACAATTGCGCTGGGGCTAGAGCCGGAACCTTGCTGTTTTTTAGAAACCATTGAGGAGGTCTGCACCTTTTTTCAAACCCATGTGCACAGTGCCGCCAATATTGCTCGACTGGCGCAAAAAACGCAGCTGAGCACCGCCGAGGCACACCAACGTGTGCGCGAACATTTGGGCATTTGCCTGGATTTTTGCCATGCGGCGGTTGAATTTGAATCGGCGGAGGCGTGCGTACAGCAATTACAACAAGCCGACATCTCCATTGTTAAGGCGCAAATTAGCGCGGGCATTATCCTGGATCCAAGCGATGCACAAGCCATGCATGACTTAAACCGCTTTGATGAAGGGCGGTATTTACACCAAGTGGTTGAACGCTCTGAGAGCGGTTTCAGGCGCTATTCAGATATCCCTGAAGCCAGACGCAAAAGCAACCCCGCAACACCACGAGAATGGCGCGTACACTTTCATGTCCCGATCTATCGCCCGCACATACTCTCCCTGCAAACCACTCAGGCATTCGT
>Ga0256847_1001795_pt1 | contig 10222 bp, 8 predicted proteins | sample TeddybearmetaG_FD_189099 | JGI IMG/M metagenome (GOLD analysis project Ga0256847, IMG submission 189099) | Hydrothermal vent microbial communities from East Pacific Rise, Pacific Ocean - Teddybear | ecosystem: Environmental > Aquatic > Marine > Hydrothermal vents | place: Pacific Ocean: East... | reverse complement strand
CCGGTGAAAACATTCAATACGAACTACTCCAGGTTTCGCCAGAGAAACTCGAAATCGCTATACGACAGTTTCAGCGCACCGGCGGCAAAGGCCTTAACATTACGGTGCCGCACAAAGCTGAGGTTGCGAAGCTGGTTGATCAAATGAGCGATCGCGCGGCGACAGCCGGCGCCGTCAACACGCTCACCTTCACTGGCAGCGAAATCATTGGCGATAACACCGACGGCATAGGCCTGTTGCGGGACCTTGCAGTAAACCTCGGTATTAGCATTGCAGGAGCGCGCATCCTCATTTTAGGGGCCGGCGGCGCAACGCGCGGCATTTTGGGTCCATTGTTGGAGATGCAACCCGAATCGATTTGTCTCGCGAATCGCACCTTGGATAAGGCACAAAGAATCGCGAATCGTTTTTCATCAGCAGGCCCCGTGTCTGCCTGCCGATTCAGCGCCGTTCCGATTGCAGAAAAATACGACCTGATCATTAACGCGACCTCGGCTGGGGTCAAAGGTGAGGCGCCACCCTATCCAGTCAAAGCGATCAGTGATTCTACATTCTGCTATGACCTTTCCTACGGCCTAAAGCCAACACCGTTTAGCGTCTGGGCGCGCGAGGCCGGCGCCGCGCGCTCTGTTATGGGTTGGGGTATGCTCGTCGAGCAGGCCGCCGAATCCTTCAAAATCTGGCGTGGCCTGCGACCGGATACAGCTCCGGTGCTCAAGCAGATGTCTATTACGGCCTGACAGCCACCGCTATCGCATCGTGACAACCTCTTCGGCGTTGGTCGGGTGGATCGCGACCGTATCGTCGAAGTCTTTCTTTGTTGCGCCCATTCGCATCGCGACTGCGAAGCCTTGCAACATTTCATCTGCGCCGGCACCAAAGACATGACAACCGACGACTTTTTCGTCACTCCCGGCGGTGATCAGCTTCATGGCTGAACGGCCCTTGTCTTTGCCTAACGCGTAGAACATTGGCGTAAATGACGAGTTGTAGACCTTCACGTCATCAAAGTATTCCTCGCGCGCCTCATCCTCTGTCATGCCGACCGTGCCCATGGTTGGGTGACTGAAAACGACGGTCGGAATCAGTCGGTAGTCGAGATGACGGCCGTCCATGCCGCCGTACAGCCTGTCAGCAAGTCGTCGTCCGGCAGCGATAGCGACCGGTGTCAGGGCGGCGCGGCCGGTGACGTCACCCAGCGCGAAAATATGATCAACGTTCGTTTGCTGTTGCTCGTCCGTTACTACGAATCCACGCGGATCGAGTTCAACTCCTGCATGGACGACATCCAACGTTGCGGTATTCGGAGTTCGGCCTATGGCCCAAAGAACCGCGTCCGCGGGACCAAACTCACGGCCGTCTTCAACGATCAGAACCAATCCCTCGTCAGTCTTTTTGAGCGCGGCAGGGGTGGCGCCGGTTTCCACAGCGATACCGTCACTTCGCATCGTAGCCATCAGCTCGGTACCCAGCATCTTGTCGAAGCCACGCAATACCGAGTCTTTCCTGACAATCACTCGAGTGTCACTACCGAGTCCGCTGAACACACCCGCAAGCTCAACGGCGATATAGCCACTACCGACGACCAGCACTCGCTTAGGCTGCTCTTTGAGTTCGAAGAAGCCGTCGGAAGTAATGCCCAACTCGGCGCCAGGGATGTCAGGAACGGTTGGCCGGCCGCCCGTCGCGATAACAATCCTTTCAGCGCTGTACTCACGACCATCGACATCAACCGTGTTCGATCCAACAAACCGCGCTATGCCCTGTATATGGGTAACGCCCCGTTTGTCGAGGTTGCTTGCGTAAATACCGTTGAGGCGCTTGATATAGGCATCGCGATGCGTTTTTAGCCTCGCCCAATCATGTCCCTTGATATCGATCTCGTACCCGTAGTCGCCAGCGTGATGAAGATCATGCGCGAGGTGCGATGCATACCACATGACTTTCTTGGGAACACAACCGACGTTGACGCAGGTACCGCCCAACGGTCGGTACTCGACGACCGCAACACTCGCTCCATATTCCGCTGCACGCTGCGCGTGCGCGAGACCGCCGCTGCCGCCACCTACAACCAACAGATCAAAATCTTCTGACACCACTTTCTCCGTATTTGGCTTATCTTGCCGCCCGTCTCGGGCGACATCGCTGTGCTAAAATGCGGCGCTTGAAAAGGATATCAAGCCGCCCTATGACGAACCCATTGCTCGACACATCATCGCTGCCCCGCTTCGGCGAGATCAAGCCGCACCATGTTGTGCCCGCTATTGAACAAATGATCGCCGAACATCGCGCCCAGCTCAAGACATTGCTTGAGGACAGCGCGGACCCGGACTTCGCCTCGCTGGTCGTACCTGTCGAACTCATGGAGCACGAGCTCAGCCGCGTCTGGTCACCGATCGTTCATTTACAAAGTGTACTCGGATCGCAAGACTGGCGTGAAGCATACAATCTATCGCTGCCACTACTGACCGAACACGGAACCGAAATATCACAGAACATCCATTTGCAACAAGCCTATGCGAAAGTTCGTGCTTCGTTGCCCGCCGAAGCCAGCGAATCCCAGACCAGCGCCGTCGACCACGCGCTACGTGACTTCCACCTGGCCGGTGTCGATCTACCCGACGCAGACAAGAACCGATTCAAAGAAATAATGCAGGCGCTCGCCGCTGCCCAAGCAAGTTTCGAGCACAAGGTGCAGGACGCCTCCGATGCCTGGTCGCTGCATATTAGCGAGGCATCGCAGCTCGACGGTGTTCCGAAACAAACCTTAGAGCGGGCGGCAGACGATGCGGCGGCGAAGGGGCTGGAAGGCTGGCTGCTACTGCTTAACTACCCAAGCTATGACGCTGTGATGACGCATGCACACGACCGGCCCTTGCGAGAAACGCTTTACCGCGCCTGGGTAACGCGCGGCTCGGACCAGGGCGACAAAGCGGACTGGGACAACAGCGACAACATCGAGTTAATTCTTGCCTTACGTCACGAAGCGGCGAACCTTGTCGGATTCAATAGCTATGCCGACTATTCATTGGCAACCAAGATGGCGGCATCCAATGACGAGGTTCTGACTTTTCTGCGCGAACTCGCGAGCCGCTCCCGCGATTCCGCCGAGCGCGAGCTCGAGGCGCTCAAGGAGTTTGCGGGTATGGAGCTCGAGCCCTGGGACATCACGTTCTGGCTCGAAAAATACAAACAGGCGAAATTCTCGGTTTCCAACGAAGAGCTCCGTCAGTACTTTCCCGTGCGCACCGTTATCAGTGGCCTATTCGCACTCGCGTCCAAACTGTACGGCGTCGAACTGCAGGAACAAGACGATATCGCTGTTTGGCATCAGGATGCTCGCTACTTCACGGTCCAAAACGACGCTGGCGAAATCATTGGCGGTTTTTACACCGACATTTACGCTCGTAGCGGCAAGCGCAATGGAGCGTGGATCGACGAATGTATCGGACGGCAAGACCTCAATGGCCAAACCGCGTTGCCGGTGGGTTATCTGGTTTGCAATTTTCCACCGCTGGATGAGGCCGGGCAATCGTTGCTCACTCACGACGATGTCATCACGTTATTTCACGAGTTCGGCCACATGTTGCATCACCTGCTGACGCGAATAGACCTGCCGAGTATTTCCGGCATTAACGGCGTTCCCTGGGATGCGGTCGAATTGCCCAGTCAGTTCATGGAAAATTTCGCCTGGAGTTACGAGGTTTTGAAAAACTGCTCGGCTCACCCCAAGACAAACGAGCCCCTGCCGCGCGCCTTGTTCGACAAGCTCGAACGGAGCCGCAGCGCTGGCGCCGGCCTTGCCATGTTGCGTCAACTTGAGCTTGGCCTGTTCGATTTTCGACTGCACGCTGAGTTCACGCCAGACAATCACATCACCGCACTAAAAATGCTGGCCGATGTTCGCGCCGAAGTGTCACTGCTCAATCACCCCGACTACAATCGCCTACCGCATGCTTTCACGCACATATTTGCAGGCGGCTATGCCGCGGGCTATTACAGTTACAAGTGGGCGGAGGTGCTCGCCGCCGACGCTTTTTCTGCTTTCCAGGACGCCGGTATTTTTGATGCAAAGACAGCGACACGATTTCGTCAGGAAATTCTCGAGATCGGCGGCAGTCGCGATATCATGCAGGCCTACATCGCGTTTCGCGGTCGCAAACCGACCATCGACGCATTGTTGCAACAAGACGGAATACAGACGGCTTGAAGATCGCCACCTGGAATGTCAACTCAATGAATGTGCGACAGGCGCATGTTATCGAGTGGTTGCAGGCACACGAACCCGACGTATTAGTACTTCAGGAAATAAAACAGCTTACTGAAAAGTTTCCAACTGACGCATTGCAAGCTATCGGCTATCACTCCATCGCCAGCGGTCAGAAAACCTACAACGGTGTTGCCGTCATCTCTAAGACACCGGCGAGCGATCCTATCTTCGACTTTCCAGACCTCGATGACCCGCAGCGTCGCGTTCTCGCCAGCACGGTTAATGGGATCCGTATCATTGACCTGTATATTCCGAACGGCTCGGAGCTTGGCTCTGAGAAATACGCTTACAAACTAGGCTGGCTGGCCTCGCTACAACGCTTTCTCGAAGCCGAGATTAAAACGCACGAGAGGCTCGTCGTGCTGGGCGATTTTAACATCGCGCCAGCGGATGCTGACGTGCACGACCCGGAAAAATGGGGCGCAGAGATTCTTTGCAGCCCGGCCGAACGTCAGGCCCTGACGGACATATTGGACCTCGGTTTGGACGATGTATTTCGAAAGTTCGAACACCCTGAAAAAACATTCAGTTGGTGGGATTATCGAGCAGCCGGTTTCCGGCGCAATGCCGGACTAAGAATCGACCTGATTCTAACCACTAACGTCCTGACCCAGCGCTGCACAGCATGCTATGTCGACAAAGAACCAAGGACCTGGGAGCGGCCTTCAGATCACGCGCCGGTTGTCGCTGAATTTGATATCTAAAGTCGCCAAACGGACCCACAGTAATATGACATATTCCCAAGAATCGTCCTGTGAGCCCTTAAGTCGCCATGTATCATGGCAAAGAAAAAGTGCGGAGAGTCATGTCTCAGGATAGGCGCAATGATTACGATGTAACCGATACCGTGCAGGTCAGTAGCCCCACATCGGTGCGCAACGCCGTGCATGAACTATTCTCGGAAACTTTTCCCGGCATGTCGTACGACAAACTGTGGCTCGCGTTCTACGATTTTGAGCGACTCTTCACTGGTCATTATCCCGGCTACACCGGTTGTGATACGACCTATCACGACTTGCAGCATACCCTCGACATGACACTAGCTGTCGCGCGCCTTGTTGTCGGCTACGAGCGTAGCGTCGAGCCGCCCGATCGTCTCGGTGCCGACCGCGCACAAATGGCTATCGTCACGTCCTTGTTCCATGATTCGGGTTACATCCGCCATGAGGTTCGCGACAAAGGCTTCTCCAATGGCGCCGAGTTCACGCTCTATCACGTTTCACGCAGCGGCGATTTCCTGCGTCGATATCTGCCCGAGCTAGGGATGTCCAAGGACGTGGGCGTCGCCAGCATGATCGTGCACTTCACGGGCTACGAACTGGACATTGATAAAATCGAGCTCGATGATCCCCGCGACATTATTTGTGGCCATCTGATCGGTACAGCCGACCTCATCGCACAAATGGCCGATCGCTGTTACCTCGAGAAATGTCGCGATCGCTTATACAAAGAGTTTGTCGTCGGTGGCGTCGCCGTCGAAAACGCGAAGCCAGGTGAATATATGGTTCGCTATAAATCTGGGAAAGATTTATTGCGCAAGACACCGGCCTTTTATCAGCAAGTCACACGCGAAAGACTAAACGCCAAGTTCAATCGAGTTTATCGTTATGTGGAAGTATTATACGGCGGCCAAAATCCGTATATCGAGGCGATCAAGTGCAATATCACGCACCTCATTCGCGTTTTGGAAAGCAACAACTGGTCTTTGTTGCGGCGTGAACCAGCGTACTTCGTTGGCCTTGCCAATGCGGTACAAGACATCGAAAAGTTAGTCGCTACTCAACTAGCGTCGCTAAGCGGGTCCGGCCGACGACCCAAGAATCCGTTGTTAATGCCCGGCTGACGTTGCCTGGAAATTCAGTCAATTGTTTCTTGCTCCTCAGACCATAGGCGCACGGCGCGGTATTCTGAACGCGTTAGTCTGCGATTCGCGTAGAACGCCGCGATAGCCGCGGCGACCAATGCGAAAAACACATCGGCGAAACCCAGCTTTTCTTCGAAATAGACGGGCCACGTCATGCTCGTCACGGCGGTTAAAACATTGAGCGTTCCGGTCCCGAAATCTTCGGCCGTAACGGAGGCTGCCACGACGACATTCGCCAACAGCGAGCCGGCCACGGCCAAGACCGCTGCTAATGTCGGGAATCGCCAGTCGATTCCCCTCCCCATCAATCTGCCGCTATGGCCTATCAGGAATCCGAGCAAAACGGTTAGCCAGGGGAACAGCCGGCCAGTCAGTTCGGTCAGCACAACCGAAAAAATACTAAACACCGCGATAACGGTGACTCCCGCGACGATTGCGCTTCGAATCGACTGTGCGTCGAGCAATCTCTTGCCATCCGCAGATGACTCACCAGTCGGTTTTCCCGAGCCGTGCTTCTTTCGCAACCGCAGTGGATTATCGGTGTTGGTCATGATGCGGATCATAACGTGAATGGCGATGCGGCGGAGCCGGCCCTGCCTTTCCTGGTCGAACGACCATCGCTTTAATTAAGCGACACTCAAAACTCATAAGCAAATCGGTCGATCAGATAACGATCTTTATCGGCAAGCAGTTGTCGTAATTCCGAATTGAAACCGTCGGCATAGGAGGATGGGCGCGGTCTCGAGTTTAAGGCCTCTGAGTTCTTCAGGTAAGCAGAAATTCGTTCGGTAATCGGTGTGCCCGTTTCTTCGAACAGGCGCAGCGCTTCCTCTCTCAGGTTTTCGAACCGACCAATGTGAATCTGATGGTCAGTTTCCGAATCGTACATCAGTTTGAACAGCCAGGAGTAATAGCCCAGGTTTTCGGGATAGTTTGCGAAATGCTCCGAGCGCAAGCCTGGGAGTTCGCGGCGCGCCGGATTCCGGGTGTTGATCGCGAGCGGCGCGACCTGGGCAAGTTGCACCAACAACTCGTTACTTTGCTTGCTGTTATCCCCAAGTTTCAGGAACCTGGAAACAGTCTCGTTAAAATCAAGCGCGCCTCGTTTGGAGATAATCTCAAATACGTATTGTTTTTTGCGTCGGTAATCAAAACACATGGAAACATACCAGTCCCACGGATTGCGGACGAATCCAATGACTGGCCGATCTGAAAACTTCTCAGGCAAGTCCTTCAAGTGACCGTGGTACTGCAGCATTCGGGCACCCGACACATTCTGAAGAATCAGCTTGTTCAGGAAAGTGCCCGCGGAACGCGAAGTGTGGATATAGACGAAGTGATCGGTAATTATCATGAGTACTATGTTGACCCCTTATCTGGGCTTTGTCTCCGTGCCCAACATATAGTCGACACTGTTCTGTAGTATGAGGGCTCCCTTGAAACATAGGAAATTAGATGGATATCGGTGTCGAGCAACGTTGCCTGGGTGATGTTGACATGCAGGCCCTGAGCGACAGAATACTGGCTCAGGAACCTGCAGCATGGGACGAGCAACTGAGCCGCCAACAGACTTATGAAGTGCATCGCGACACTGAGTCCATTGTGATGTTGTTTTGCGACGAGAGCTGGCCCGACGGCGAAATACGCAGAGAACCGGGTTGGGATCGCCTGTCCGATGTCGCTATGCCCTTGATCGATCACATCATCAATACCTATTACGCGCCAGGCGGCACCCTGCTTCGCGCTATGGCGGCCAAATTGAAAGTCGACGGACGTATCAGACCACACCGCGACACACTGAGCTCCTTTAAGATTGGGCACCGCATTCACGTGCCCATAACCACCAGCGATTCAGTGGGCTTTACCATCGCCGGGAAGCGCTACCAATTTGCAGTCGGCAAGGCATACGAATTGAATAATCAGAAAACGCATAGCGTCATGAATTTGGGGAGCGAGGATCGTATTTCGTTCATCTTCGACTATGTGCCTGCCGATGCGAATCCAGGTGAATGAGATCGATGCGATGAACGAGGCAATGCCCGACAAAGATGTCAGCATCAATCAGGCCATTGGTTTCATGCGAGACTCGCGTCCTTTGCGCGCCGAAGAGGTCTGCCGCGACTACTTAAACAAGAATCCCGGATGCACCGATCATATGAGATTGTTGGCGTATTCGTTGATGAAACAAAAGCGATTGCAGGAGTCCGAGGATCAACTGCGTTTTGCTTTGTCCCTGGATGAGAATTTTCCGCAACTTCATGAGGATCTTGGCAGCGTTCTGGCTTTCCAGTCGAGATACGAAGAAGCAATTGCCGAGTTCCGGCACGCTATCCAGCTGGAACCGGCGCTGCCACTGGTTCACAAGAAACTTGGTCAGGCTTTGTCGGCGGCAGGGCGCGGCGAAGAAGCTGACGAGGCCCTGCAGGACTATGCGGACGGTGACGTTGATCGCGCTGCCATAGCTCAGGGCGTGGATCATATGAATGCAGATCGACTTGACGAAGCTGCGGAGATTTTCCAGAAGGTGCTCAAACGCAGTCCGGACAGCGTCAACGCAATGCGTTATCTCGCGGTCACTTACTGGCAGGGAGAGAAGAAGCTGGATGATGCGGAGGCGCTCCTGCGCCGAGCAACCCAGCTAGCTCCGGACTACGCTGGTGCGTGGCGCATTCTCGGTGGGCTCTTGGGCGAGCGAAACAAGTACGTGGATACAATTGCCGCATTCACCAAAGCAGCCGAATTGCAGCCCAACAACCCGGAGGCCTGGGCCGGTCTGGGTAACGCGTACTCGATGGCTATGTATCCGGAAAAGAGCGTTACGGCCTTCGAAAAAGCAATTGAATTGAACCCGGACTCGCCTGACCCCCAAGCAGGCTACGCCCATGCACTAAAGACCGTCGGCGATCAGGTCGGTGCCTTAAAGGCGTTCAGAGCTGCTATTGCCGCCAGACCGGGGTTTGGTCAGGTCTATTGGAGCATGGCCAACCTCAAAATCTTCAAGTTCGAAGATGAGGAAGTCGACGCAATGCTGGAACAGCTTAAACGCGACGATCTACCTGAGGTATCGGACATTCATTTTCGCTTCGCGTTGGGTAAGGCGTTTGAAGACCGAAAAGATTTTGACAATGCATGGCTTTATTATCACACGGGAAACCAGCGTCAACGGATGACGGTAACCCACGAGCCTATGGACCTTGAGTCTCGACAGAAATCGATGCGAGTCACGTTCAGCCAGGAATTTTTGGACGAACGTTCGGGCAATGGGCATGAAGCACCGGACCCTATCTTTATCGTTGGCCTGCCGCGTTCCGGATCAACGCTAGTCGAGCAGATTCTTGCCAGTCACAGCCAGGTAGAAGGCACAGCAGAATTGCCGGTACTAGGAAGAATCGCAACGTCGATTGGTCGTTATCGAACTGACGGCGTACGGTTTCCGTTATCAGTCCCGGAGTTACGCAAGAAGGACTGGCGTGGCTACGGAAAACAATACATGGAGGAAAGCCAGCGCTATCGAGAGACTGACAAACCTTTTTTTACTGACAAGCTGCCCAATAACTTTCCGTTCATGGGATTGGCCCACCTCATTCTGCCGAACGCCAAGATCATCAATACTCGCCGCCATCCATTCGACAGTTGTCTTGGCGCCTATAAGCAATTGTTTGGGCATGGTCAGAATTTCACCTACGACATGCTCGATCTGGCGCACTACTATCAACAATACGACGCCATGATCAAACACTGGCACGAGGTGATGCCGGGCAAGATTCTCGATGTTCACTATGAGGAGACCGTCACGGACCTTGAGTCTCAGGTGCGTCGCATCCTGGAACACTGCGGCCTGCCATTCGAAGAAAATTGTGTGCGCTTTCACGAAACAAAGCGCGCGGTGAACACCGCAAGTTCAGAGCAGGTAAGACAGCCAATTTATACCGGCGCCCTCGGCAGGTGGCGCCTCTATGAGAAACACCTGGACCTCTGGAAAGGTCAGCTCGGCTATATTATCGACGACCTGCCTGATGCCTCCAAAAACGCCGGGCTAAAATAATACCCGCGCTGCTGTTAGTCGCTACTGTTAATTATAGGGCCAC
>Ga0256847_1001794_pt1 | contig 10226 bp, 5 predicted proteins | sample TeddybearmetaG_FD_189099 | JGI IMG/M metagenome (GOLD analysis project Ga0256847, IMG submission 189099) | Hydrothermal vent microbial communities from East Pacific Rise, Pacific Ocean - Teddybear | ecosystem: Environmental > Aquatic > Marine > Hydrothermal vents | place: Pacific Ocean: East... | reverse complement strand
ATTGCTCTCCCAAAGATCAACGGGACGTTGTGAGTTCAACCAAAATTCGGCAGAATTGCCAAAAAGACGACTGAGTCGAATGGACATCTCTGTGCTGACTGCACGTCTCTCACGTAGTAGCTCATTAATTGATTGCCTGGAGACACCAAGTGCTGCAGCCAAACTAGATACAGTTAAATTATAATCCGGCAAAAAATCCTCGCGCAACATTTCGCCCGGATGGGTAGGTTTTCGTTTCATACCTGTACTAGCTATAGTCATAATTTTATCTCACTTTAATGGTAATCACAGACTTCGACATCAAATGCATCACCATCTTAAAACCGAAAGCAGATACGCCATTGGTCATTAACAGCAATAGCATATTGCCCCTCTCGATCGTTTAACAGCTGATGCTATTTATTTCCAGGGGGTACTTTAAGATCATCCACCTGAATCACCAAATTGACGTATTCCAACTTCCTAGTAGCTCTAGAGATAATATCCGGAGAAAGTTTCTTGGACTTTCCAGTCTCATATAAAGCTTTTGCATATTTGTCTGCGAATGTTTTGATCATCATCTACATTGCATCCTGTCACGTGACACATGTCAAATGTTGCTAGTGAAAGCTTGTTCCCTCTATATAGTCTTAAATTAGCGTATATTCATATAAATTCTAATACATTTTAACCCTTTGATCTTACCTCCCCCAATGCTGCTGTGCCTAATACACTTTATCTATATTGATAAGTTATTGGCGCACGTTTGACCTACAGATTATCCTGCTTCTTCACTTGAACTAAGGATAATCAATGGCGTACACTGCTACAAAGCCAAAAACTAAGGGCCTCTACAACCACTCCCAAGCAAAAGATAATTGCGGTTTTGGTCTTATCTCCCAACTAGACGGCAAACAAAGCCATACTCTGGTAAAAACAGCTCTCATTGCATTAACTCGCATGACCCACCGTGGCGCTATTTCGGCTGATGGAAAAACAGGCGATGGCTGTGGTCTACTGCTACAAATGCCAACCGCATTTTTTCGCTCCCTTGCAAAGAAATTAGACTTTAAGATAGGTAAAAGATTTGCTGTAGGACAAATTTTCCTCAGCCCTGATCCTGTTCTGTCTAAAGCTGCCAAACAAATATTAGAACAAGAATTAGAAAAAGAAACTCTAACTGTTGCGGGTTGGAGAAAGGTGCCAATCGACATTCAAGTACTTGGGGATAAAGCGAAAGAAACGCTTCCGATCATAGAACAATTATTTATCCAAGCTCCGCTGGGATGGACTAAAGAAGATTTAGAAAGACGATTATTTATCGCTCGACGACGTGCGGCGGATCGCATTAGAGACGACGAACATTACTACGTAGTGTCATTGTCTTGCTTGGTAATAGTATACAAAGGTTTGGTCATGCCAAAATACCTTAATCAATTTTATGAAGATTTAGCCAATAGCAAACTAAAGACCGCTATTTGTTTATTCCATCAACGTTTTTCTACCAATACCGCGCCACTTTGGAAATTCGCCCAACCTTTTCGCTTTTTGGCACACAATGGTGAAATAAATACCATTACAGGAAACCGAAATTGGTCAGTAGCAAGACAACGTAAGTTTCATAGTCCTCTACTACCCGATCTTCCCTATTTAAAACACCTTGTTAATCAGAATGGATCTGACTCTTCTTCGCTAGATAACATGCTAGAAGTTCTTTTAGCCGGTGGAATGGATGTTTTTAGAGCACTTCGTTTATTAATCCCGCCCGCTTGGGAAAAACGAAAGAATATGGATCCAGAGCTAAAAGCATTCTACGAATTTAATCTGCGACATATGGAACCTTGGGATGGTCCCGCTGGCATAGTGATGACCAATGGTAAGCAAATCGCCTGTACGCTCGATAGAAACGGTTTACGTCCCGCCCGCTATGTAATAACCAAAGACCGTATTTTAACTGTAGCCTCAGAGATTGGTGTTTGGGATTATGATGAAAAAGATGTGATTGAAAAAGATCGAATAGGTCCTGGGGAAATGCTCGCAGCGGATCTCAGTAATGGACGTGTTTGGAGAACAAATAAAATAGACGACCATCTCAAAGCTCGCCATCCTTATTTAGAATGGATTAGAGAAAATACCATTCGGATTAAAAGTAATCCTAGGGTAGAAAAAAAAGCCGCCGAAAAATACATAAACGAAAACCTGGACCAACTACCTATTTTTGAAAAAATGTTCAATGTCTCTATCGAAGAATGCGAACAGGTTATTCGGGTTATTGCCAATAATAAACAAGAACCTACCAGTTCTATGGGGGATGACACTCCGATGGCCGTTTTGTCCAAACAATCCAGAAATTTATTCGATTATTTTAGACAGCAGTTTGCTCAAGTCACCAATCCACCAATCGATCCTCTGAGGGAAGCGTCGGTGATGTCATTAGAAACAACATTTGGTCGAGAACATAACGTTTTTCAGGAAACCACCGGCATCGCTTATCGTGCAATAATAAATCGACCGGTTTTAAATTATGCAAAAATTCAACAACTAAAAGAACTCGATCAAGATTATTATCAGTTTCGATCCATTTCACTAAACTACGACAATAGTGACAGTTTGGAAAACGCTCTCGAGGCAGTTTGTATTAAGGCAGTAGAATTGGTCAATGCGGGCTGTGTTATTTTGCAACTCTCTGATCGTGATATATCACCCGATAAAATTCCTATTCATGCCGCGCTTGCCACTGGCGCAGTCCATCAGAGACTAATTCAAGAAGGTATTCGTTGTGATACCAGTATTGTGGTGGAGACAGCTACCACTCGTGACCCTCATCAATACGCTGTTTTAATTGGCGTAGGTGCGACAGCTATATCACCTTACTTAGCGCTGCAAATTATTAATCGATTACATACCGAATCAAAGTTAGATTTCGACATAATCACTGCGCGTAAGAACTACTTAATTGGAATCAACAAAGGCCTACTTAAAATCCTATCCAAAATGGGTATCTCGACCATCGCAAGTTATCGTAGTTCGCAACTTTTTGAAGCAATTGGTCTCGACGAGAGCATTATACAAAAATGTTTCCCCAATATTCCATCTAGAATTGGCGGAGCGACATTTAACGACTTAAATGAAATGACCCTGCGAAACGCAAAGCACGCATGGATTGCTAACGTCAAAATGTTTAGAAGTGGTCAGTTTAGATTTGTGCATGGTGCTGAATACCACAGCTACAACCCAGATGTGGTCACGCGGTTGCAGCAAGCTGTGAGTACTGGCAATTATTCTGATTATTTGAAATACGCCGAGCAAGTTAATCAGCGTCCCATTGCTGCACTCAGAGATATGATGAAGTTAAATCTTGCGCAATCACCTATGACGATGGAGCAAATCGAACAAAAAAAGAAAATTCTTAAGCGTTTTGATACCGCAGGAATGTCAATAGGTGCACTTAGCCCGGAAGCCCATGAAGCGCTAGCCATTGCGATGAATACCATTGGCGGACGTTCTAATAGCGGTGAAGGTGGCGAAGACCCCAAGCGTTTTAACAGTATACGAAACTCCAAAATCAAACAGGTCGCATCCGGTCGGTTTGGCGTTACGGCGGCCTATTTAGCCAGCGCAGAGGTACTACAGATAAAAATAGCACAAGGGGCTAAACCTGGTGAAGGCGGCCAACTTCCGGGTAATAAAGTGACCTTAGAAATTGCCAAACTCCGAAATGCGACTCCCGGTGTAACTTTGATATCTCCGCCTCCTCATCACGATATCTATTCTATTGAAGATATTGCGCAACTTATTTTTGATTTAAAACAAGTCAATCCAGATGCTCTAATTTCTGTCAAACTCGTATCGGGTCCCGGAGTTGGAACTATCGCCGCAGGCGTTGCAAAAGCCTATGCAGATATGATTACCATCGCCGGTCACGATGGCGGTACCGGTGCCAGTCCGTTAACCTCAGTGAAATATGCAGGCACTCCTTGGGAACTTGGCCTGAGCGAAGCCCATCAAGCATTAATAGAAAACGGATTAAGAAACAAAATATGTTTACAGGTAGATGGTGGTTTAAAAACCGGCTTGGATGTTATCAAGGGAGCCATTTTAGGTGCCGATAGTTTTGGTTTTGGTACAGGCCCTATGGTCGCGCTTGGTTGTAAGTTTCTTCGTCTTTGTCATCTAAACAATTGCGCGACCGGCATTGCAACACAAAATAAAGTGCTACGAGATAATCACTTCTCAGGACTCCCTGAAAAAGTCATTAACTATTTTGAATTTGTGGCAGAAGAAGTGCGAGAATGGTTGGCAAAACTGAACGTACAAAATCTTGATCTTTTGATTGGTAGAACGGATCTATTACACATTATTGAAGGCGAAACCTCGCAACAACGACACTTGAACTTAGAAGTTATTCTAGAATCTGCCAAACGACCGGTTTCAACAGACACTGATTTGAACATCCCTGATCAAGGTCAAGCTCACTATCAAGGAATTAGAAATCATCCCTTTGATAAAGGAGAATTGAATCAAAAAATACTGTCTGATTATAAACAACAGACTAAAGAGCGATTAACAAATTCAGAAATTATCGAATTATCCTATACGATCAACAATTACGATCGATCCGTCGGTGCTTCTTTAGCAGGATTGTTGGGTAAACGAGACAACGAGAAGAATGAATCCAATATGGGTTCAATCGAACCTAGACAGATCCGCTTATCGTTCGTTGGTATTGCAGGACAAAGTTTTGGAGTATGGAATTACCCTGGCATGAATTTACACCTAGTGGGTGATGCTAATGACTATGTCGGTAAGGGAATGTCTGGTGGAAAAATTTCAATATCCTCACCAGAGGATATTCAATATGTGGCTAGTCGTGGCGCTATTGTTGGTAATACTTGTTTGTATGGCGCTACCGGTGGAAGATTTTACGCATCAGGGCAAGCTGGAGAAAGATTTGCCGTTCGAAATTCCGGTGCGAACGCCGTTATCGAAGGGGTTGGAGACCATGGCTGTGAATACATGACTGGAGGAAATGTTTTAATACTAGGTCCGATCGGTGAAAACTTTGCAGCCGGTATGACAGGTGGAATGGCATTTATCTTAGATTTGGATGAGTCTTTACAGAAAAACATTAATCCAGAACATGTCGAAACGTTTAGCTTTAACGACCATGAATGTGACGATTTTACTGATGACCTATTAGAATTACTTAATCAACATATTGGCGAGACCGGCAGTCCATGGGCAAAGAAAATCGCTAAAAACTTTGACCATTACTTAGACAAATTTATATTGGTCTTCCCAAAAGTTACTAGCCAACCAGAAGTTTCCGATGAAAACTTAACATCGCCAGATCCCGAAAAACCACGTCGAGGAATAACGACCAGTGACCTACCAAAAAATCTAGTGAACTTGAGGGTCATTAAATGAGTAAACTTCAAGATATTTCAAAATCAAAACAAGAATCAAAAATTGAAATTGGCCCTCTTAATTTTTTAGAACTTGGTAGAGTTACGCCAACTAAACGAACTGCCAAAAACAGGAAAATTGATTTCAAAGAAATATATGACCGTTCGAAGGACGTTCAACTATCTAATCAAGCCGCTCGTTGTCTAGATTGTGGGAATCCCTATTGCGAATGGAAATGCCCGTTGCATAACTACATTCCAAACTGGCTCGATTTAGTAGCAAACGAAAACTATCAACAAGCAGGCGAGTTGATGTATGAAACTAATCCGCTTCCAGAAATTTGTGGACGAATTTGTCCTCAAGATCGTCTTTGTGAACAAGCTTGTACTATCAATACTGGTTTTGGTGCTGTCACAATTGGCGCAATCGAAAAAAATATTACCGATAAACTAATGGCGAAAAAATGGAGACCAAATTTATCCCAGATAATAAAAAGTGATAAAAAGGTAGCTGTCGTTGGAGCTGGTCCCGCGGGGTTAGCTTGTGCCGATCAACTAGCAAGAAATGGTATAAAGGTAACTATTCATGATCGTTATCCTGAAATCGGAGGATTATTAACTTTCGGTATTCCCGGATTCAAATTGGAAAAAGAGGTGTTAGTTAAACGGCGAAAATTCCTAGAAGATATCGGCGTGCAATTCAGACTCAATACGATGATCACTGATAAAAAAAATGATGCCTCTGCTCAGGACGATAGAATCCAATCAGTCAGTTTTTCAGAACTTAACCAAGAATATGATTCTGTATTTTTAGGGATGGGCACTTACACTAGTGTTCAAGCCGATTTGCCAGGTAGCGACGCCACAGGTGTTATTAGGGCACTTGATTATCTAATTGGCAACGTGAATAAAATCGAACAATACAAGATGCAAGAATTTCACTATCATAACGTCGAAGGTAAAAAAGTGATTGTTATTGGCGGTGGAGATACCGCAATGGATTGCGTGAGAACAGCGGTAAGACAAGGTGCTAAATCAGTTTCCTGTGTTTACCGGCGAGATCTAGCATCCATGCCAGGCTCACCTAGCGAAGTTAGTAACGCCAAAGATGAAGGTGTTAAATTTTTATTTAATCTATCGCCAGTCAGTATCAAAACAGATAGTACAGGAGACGTTAGTGGCTTAAAAACATTCGAAACAAAACAACTAGTCGACGTAGAAACAGGAAAATCGAAACTTCATATTGATGAAACTAGAGAACAGTTGTTGGAGGCGGATGTCATCATCACTGCTTTTGGATTTAGAGCAAGCCCTGCTGATTGGTTTGAAAATAGTAATATTAAAACTAAAGAAAATGGTTTAATCAAAACCCGAGCGTTAGAAGATAGGAATGATAGGAATACATTCAGCCAACAAACATCAAATAGTAAAATATTTGCTGGTGGAGATATGGTAAGAGGCGCTGACCTAGTCGTTACAGCCATTGCAGATGGAATTAAAGCAGCAAATGAAATTATTAAGCAACTAACATCAAATCCTGCCTAACCTTCCTTCGCAAAGGAGCTCGTACTAACGGAACCCTAAACGCGATCTCTAACCGGCACCCACGCTCTCGGCTCAGGACCAATATAATTTGCACTTGGCCGAATGATTTTCCCATCGACTCTTTGCTCCATAATGTGGGCTGCCCATCCGGTAATCCGAGACATCACGAAAATGGGGGTAAACATCGCGGTTGGAACGCCCATCATATTGTATGAAACGGCAGAGAACCAATCTAGGTTAGGGAACATTTTCTTTTCTTCCCACATCACAGATTCTATTCTTTCAGCAACATTGTACATATTCAGATCTCCCTGAGTTTGCGAAAGCTCTTTTGCCACTTTTTTAATCACAACGTTTCTAGGATCCGAAACCGTATAAACAGGATGTCCAAAACCAATAACAATTTCTTTTTTTTCCATTCGCTCTTTTATATCTTTTTCTGCTTCATCGGGTGAAGCATAACGTTTTTGAATTTCTAATGCGGCTTCGTTTGCACCACCATGTTTAGGACCTCGCAATGCACCAATTGCGCCACTGACTGCCGAATAAATATCTGCTCCGGTTCCGGCAATAACCCGTCCAGCAAAGGTAGAAGCATTAAACTCATGCTCCGCGTAAAGAATCAATGAAGTATGCATCGCTTTTTCCCATTTTTTGCTTGGCGCTTCGCCATGCAACATGTGTAGGAAATGAGCACCAATAGAATCGTCATCGGTTTCGACATCAATCGCTCTACCATTGTGGCTAAAGTGATACCAATAAAGCAACATAGAACCAAAAGAAGCCAATAAACGATCCGAAATTTCTCGTGCATCTGCTGGTGCTTGTTCATCTTTTTCAGGCAACACTGTACCCAAAACGGAACAACCCGTTCGCAATACATCCATCGGATGCGCTGCGGCTGGAAGCACTTCTAATACTTCTTTAACTACTAACGGTAATCCACGCATTGAGCGTAACTTGCGCTTGTAATTTACTAACTCGGCTTGATTTGGCAGTCGGCCATGAATTAACAAATGAGCTATTTCTTCAAATTCAGCCTTCTCTGCAAAATCCAAAATATCATATCCACAATAAGCAAGATCGTTACCTGTAAGTCCAACGGAACATAAACCTGTATTTCCTGCGGTTACACCAGATAGGGCAACTGACTTTTTAGGTTTTCTAACAGGCGCGTTATTATCTGTTCGACCAGTATTGTTTGAGTTATCACTCATGATTTACTTCTCCTTATTGTCAGCAAAAAGGTTGTCCAGTTTTTGCTCGTACTGATGATAATTTAAATAATCGTATAATTCTTCACGGGTTTGCATAATATCTACAACGTTACGCTGATGACCATCTTTGATCAATGCTTGGTAATAGGACTCTGCTCCCTTATTCATAGCGCGATAAGCGCCACAACAATATAAAACGATGTCAACTCCTACTTCTGCAAGTTCTGGAGTAGAAAAAAGCGGTGTCTGACCAAATTCAGTAATGTTAGCAAGGATCGGTGCGCTGACTTGTGCGCGTATGTTTTGGTATTGAGCCAGCTCGCTTACGGCCTCAGGAAAAACCATATCCGCACCAGCCTCAATGCAAGCATTTGCTCGATCAATTGCTGCCTGAATACCGTCAACGGCTAGTGCATCGGTTCTTGCCATTATGACAAATTCTTCGTCAGTTCTTGCGTCAACCGCCATTTTAATTCTGTCTACCATTTCGTTCTGTGAAACTATTTCTTTACCTGGACGATGACCGCAACGTTTTGCCGCAACTTGGTCTTCAATATGACATCCTGCCGCTCCAAATTTTATAAGTGAACGCACAGTTCGAGCAATATTAAAAGCGCCACCAAAACCCGTATCTGCATCTACCATTAATGGTAAATCACAAACATCGGTGATACGTCGAACATCGGTTAGAACATCATCAATAGTACTAATGCCTAAATCAGGAATGCCCAAGGAATTAGCCGCCACACCACCGCCAGATAAATAAATAGCATTATGCCCGGCACGTTTTGCCATGTGAGCGGTAAAAGCGTTTATTGTTCCAACTAATTGGAGCGGTTTATTCTCTGCAACCGCTTGCCTAAATTTTGTTCCCGCACTAGTCATACTCATAAAAACCTATATCCTGAAATATTAATATTGAAAACTAAAGGACTAAAAAAACTTATTACCACAGAGGCACAGAGAACCACAGAGTAAAAATATTTAACGTGACAAAAATTATCCTCCTTTCTCTTTTTCTCCGTGCCTGTGTGGTGAAAATTATTTTGTCTTTTGTCTTTTGTCTCTTGTCTTGATTTTATTTCTTAGCTTCTTGAATTTTAACCTTCCAAATTGCCGGTCCGGTTTTATGCACGGATTCACCCAAGGTATCCACCGCAACAGTGACTGGCATATCCTCGACAGTAAACTCATAAATCGCTTCCATGCCTAATTCTTCAAAGGCAACTACTCTTGATTCTTTTATTGCTTTAGAAACTAAATAAGCAGCCCCACCCACCGCCATCAAATAAACGGATTTATGTTTAGCAATTGATTTAAGAGCGATATCTCCCCTTTCTGATTTACCAATCATTCCCATCAGACCCATTCCGCCATCGGATTTATCAGATAACATCATTTCTGAGTACTTATCCATCCGCGTGGAGGTTGTCGGTCCGGCGGGGCCAACGACTTCATCGCGCACTGGATCGACCGGGCCGACGTAATAAATAAATCGTCCTTCAAAATCTACACCATCTGGCAGTGATTTTCCGCTATCAACAATATCTTTTATCTTTTTATGAGCGGCATCTCTTCCTGTAAGAATCTTTCCACTCAACAAAAGCGAATCACCAGGGTTCCAAGATTCTATTTCTTGTTGACTAATATTATCTAAGTTTACTTTTCTAGTTTGACTGGTATCTGCCTGTGGGATTTCAGGCCAATCGGATAAACTTGGCGGGTCCATAAACGAGGGTCCAGTTCCATCTAAAGTAAAATGAGCGTGACGAGTTGCGGCGCAGTTCGGGATCATGGCAACAGGAAGCGAGGCAGCATGAGTTGGACAGTCTTTTATTTTGATATCAATAACGGTAGTTAATCCGCCTAATCCTTGAGCACCAATCCCTAAATCATTCACTTTTTGCATGAGCTCAAGGCGCAATTTTTCCGCTGATGTTTCAGCACCTTTTTGTTGTAGTTCCTGAATATCTACCGGATCCATTAGTGACTCTTTCGCCATAACCATCGCTTTTTCAGCGGTACCACCAATGCCCAAACCAAGCATCCCAGGCGGGCACCAACCTGCTCCCATAGTAGG
>Ga0256847_1001793_pt1 | contig 10227 bp, 6 predicted proteins | sample TeddybearmetaG_FD_189099 | JGI IMG/M metagenome (GOLD analysis project Ga0256847, IMG submission 189099) | Hydrothermal vent microbial communities from East Pacific Rise, Pacific Ocean - Teddybear | ecosystem: Environmental > Aquatic > Marine > Hydrothermal vents | place: Pacific Ocean: East... | reverse complement strand
GCCTGGCGGGCAGCTCCGATGCCAATCCGTTTGCCGCTGTCGCCGCGGGCATCGCGGCCTTGTGGGGCCCGGCGCATGGCGGCGCCAACGAAGCGGTCATCCGCATGCTCATGGACATCAACGAGTCGGGCAAGTCGTTACAGTCATTTGTCGACCGGGCCAAGGATAAGTCGGACTCGTTCCGCCTGATGGGATTCGGACATCGTGTCTATAAAAACTTCGACCCGCGTGCCACGCTGATCCGTGAAATCTGTCATGAATTATTGAGTGACATGGATTCCAGCAGTGAGCACCAGATGCTGCTCGACACGGCGATGGCGCTGGAAAAGGTGGCACTGGAAGACGAGTATTTTATCAAGCGCAACCTGTACCCGAATGTCGATTTTTACTCCGGCATTATTTTTCTCGCGATGGGCATTCCAATGAATATGTTTACCGTTATCTTTGCGATGGCGCGTACTATTGGCTGGATTTCGCAGTGGAACGAAATGATGGCCGATGGGACTTCAAAGATTGGTCGACCGCGTCAGCTTTATAATGGTGCCGTCGATCTGGATTATATTCCTATCGATAAACGCTAAGATAAGGCTAACCCGGAATCCTACATCGGAGAGATAGCAATGCTACAGGCATACCGCAAACACATCGACGAGCGCAGCGCACAAGGCATTCCGCCCAAACCGCTTGATGCACAGCAAACAGCCGAACTGGTGGAGTTGATCAAGAAGCCACCAGCGGGCGAGGAAGACTACCTGCTGGAATTGCTCACCCAGCATGTTCCGGCAGGTGTTGATGAAGCGGCCTATGTCAAGGCCGGATTCCTCGCCGCGATTACCCGCGGTGAGGCTTCTACATCGTTGATCGACGCAGTAAAGGCGGTAGAAATTCTAGGCACCATGCTGGGCGGGTATAACGTACAACCGTTGATAGCCTGTCTCGACAATGAGGCAACTGCAGATGCTGCGGTTACCGCGCTGTCACATACGCTATTGATATTCGATGCCTTTCACGATGTTAAAGACAAGGCCGATGCGGGCAATGCCCATGCCCATCGGCTGATTGAATCCTGGGCCAACGCCGAGTGGTTCACCAGCAAACCCGAGCTCGCCGAAAAGATTACGGTAGCGGTGTTCAAAGTACCCGGCGAAACCAATACCGACGATTTATCGCCTGCGCAGGACGCCTGGTCACGCCCCGATATCCCGCTACATGCGAACGCGTTCCTGAAGAATCCACGCGATGGATTGAGCGGCAATCCGCTGGAGAAAATTGCCGAGTTAAAGGCGCCTGGCCATCCTGTCGCCTATGTCGGCGACGTTGTCGGTACCGGTTCATCGCGTAAATCAGCTACCAATTCGGTGCTCTGGCACATGGGTGACGATATTCCCTATATCCCCAACAAGCGCAATGGTGGCTACTGCTTCGGTAGCAAGATTGCGCCGATATTCTTCAACACCATGGAAGATTCGGGCGCACTGCCGATTGAATTGGATGTGTCAAAAATGGAAATGGGCGATATTATCGATATCTATCCTTACCAGGGCAGGGCTACGCGCCATGGCAGTGATGAGGAAATAGCCACATTCGAGCTCGCTACCAACGTCCTCAAGGATGAGGTGCGCGCGGGTGGTCGAATTCCGTTGATTATCGGTCGTGGTTTAACTGGTCGAGCACGTAAAGCACTGGATCTGGGCGATAGCGATATATTCGAAAAGCCCCAGGCGGCGGAGGAAAACAGCAAGGGATATACGCTGGCGCAGAAAATGGTTGGCAAGGCCTGTGGCCTGGACGGGGTTCGCCCGGGTATGTACTGCGAGCCTAAAATGACCACGGTGGGTTCGCAGGACACCACCGGCCCGATGACACGCGATGAGCTCAAAGACCTGGCCTGCCTGGGTTTTTCAGCCGACCTGGTGATGCAGTCATTCTGCCATACCGCACCCTACCCGAAGCCGGTGGATGTGGTCACCCATCACACCTTGCCCGATTTCATGCAAAACCGGGGTGGGGTTTCGCTGCGTCCCGGTGACGGCGTTATCCACTCGTGGATGAATCGTATGCTGTTGCCCGATACTGTCGGCACCGGGGGTGATTCGCATACCCGATTCCCGATCGGAATTTCATTCCCGGCGGGCTCCGGCCTGGTTGCGTTTGCGGCTGCTACCGGGGTAATGCCGCTGGATATGCCGGAATCCGTACTGGTACGTTTCAAGGGTGATATGCAGCCCGGAATAACCCTGCGTGACCTGGTCAACGCAATCCCGTACGCGGCCATCCAGAGCGGATTGCTAACCGTGGAGAAGAAAGGCAAGAAGAATATATTCTCCGGTTGCGTACTCGAAATCGAAGGCTTGCCACATTTGAAAGTGGAGCAGGCATTTGAGCTTTCCGACGCTTCGGCCGAACGCTCGGCCTCCGGTTGCACCGTCAAACTCGACAAGGAACCCATCATCGAATACATGAACTCGAACATCATCATGTTCAAGTGGATGATTAACGAAGGCTATGGCGATGTTCGCACCATCACGCGTCGCATCGAGGAAATGGAAGCCTGGCTCGCCAACCCGGTGCTGCTGGAAGCGGATAGTGACGCCGAGTACGCCGAAATTATCGAAATCGACCTGAATCAGATCAACGAGCCGTTACTGGCCTGTCCCAACGATCCGGATGATATCAAGACCCTGTCCGCGGTCGCAGGGGAAAAAATCGACGAGGTTTTTATCGGCTCCTGTATGACCAATATCGGTCATTTCCGTGCCGCCGGAAAATTACTCGAAAAACTCGAAGAGCCCGTGGTTACGCGCCTGTGGATTGCACCGCCAACGAAGATGGACGAGGCGCAACTCACCGCCGAGGGTTATTACGCCATCTTCGGTCGTAGCGGTGCGCGTACCGAAATGCCCGGCTGCTCGCTGTGTATGGGTAACCAGGCACGCGTGGCGGAAAACTCGACCGTGGTTTCGACTTCGACTCGCAATTTCCCCAACCGCCTGGGCAAGGGCGCCAATGTATACCTGGCCTCGGCCGAACTCGCCGCGGTGGCGTCGATCATGGGCAAGATTCCGACCATGGCCGAATACATGCAGTACGCTGACGAGATAAACACCATGTCCGACGATGTATACCGTTACCTGAATTTCAACGAGATGGAGAATTACACCTCGGCCGCCAATGCCGCCTTCCCGGTCAAGGTCGCCTGAGCATTGGCCGGGGTCAAATCTTACCGTTTTTCGCCGCATGTGGTCGAATGAATTCCGACCTTACACCAGTTCTCGCTCGTCATACCGGCCTCCGAGCCGGTATCTTGCAAACCCCCAACTCATTCCGTCATTCGAGCAATCCGTTGGGCCGAATTCATTCGGCCACATACACGGAGCCCGGTCAAAAAATTTAACAATATCGCTTCCCTTCGATATAGAAGATGGCGATACAAGCTATTAATAATAACCACTTGTTAGACTCGCAACTTGCGCATACCCTCGAGAAACTACAACACAAAATAAACGGGGAGCATCATGCAATTTACCTACGAAAGAGAATTTACCTATAACCGCAGTTACCGTGGTCCGCTGCGTTGCGTGATCCTCGACTGGGCAGGCACAACCATGGATTTCGGCTGCATGGCCCCTGCCGTGGTTTTTCGCCAGGTGTTCGAAAAAGCGGGTGTGCCGATCAGTCTCGAGGAAGCACGCATCCCCATGGGGGCGCACAAGCGGGTACATATTGGATTGATTTGTGAAATCCCGTCGGTACGCCGACGCTGGGTGGATACGCATGGTACCGAACCCACGGATGACGATGTAGGGCGCATGTTTGCCGATTTTGTACCGATGCAGGAAGCCTGCCTGTCCGAGTATTCCCAGCTGATTCCGGGTACTCTGGAAGTGATCGCGGAGTGCCGCAAGCGCGGATACAAGATTGGCTCGACCTCGGGCTACCTGCCCGGGATGCTGGCCATCAACCTCGCCGACGCGGAAAAACAGGGCTATCTCCCGGATGCCACCTATGGTGCGGGTGATGTGAAACGCGGACGCCCCTTCCCCCACATGGTGCTGCAGAATATGCTCGAACTCGACATTTCCCCGGTCCAGTCCGTGGTAAAAATCGATGATACCCTGACCGGCATCGAGGAAGGATTAAACGCGGGTAGCTGGGCAATTGGCCTGGCTATATCGGGTAACGAGGTTGGCGTTCAGCTCGATGAGTGGAATTCTTTTTCCGAAGAAGTTAAACAGAAACACCGCGACCGTATCTACCCCACCATGTACCAACGTGGCGCGCACTATGTCGTTGACAGCATCGCCGATTTAATGCCCTGTTTCGACGACATCGAATTGCGTTTGAAACGCGGAGAAAAGCCATAACCATGAACCCATTTCGGCGGAATTCGGTCGAATAAATCCGACCGTTTTACCAGGGCAACGAAAAGGTCTTCACGTTGGTATAACTGTTCATCGCTTCGATGACGCCTTCCTTGTACCCCAGTCCGGAATCCTTGACACCACCAAAAGGTGACATTTCGAGCCGATAGCCCGGTACTTCCCAGATATTTACAGTGCCGGTTTCGAGTTCGTTGATGAAACGAATGATATCGTCCATGCGGTTGGTGCATACGCCCGAAGAAAGCCCGAATGCGGTAGAATTTGCGACCTCGATTGCATGATCGATATCTTTCACCCGGATGATGGGAATCGGTGGGCCAAAAGTTTCTTCGACCACCAGTTCACAATCGAAAGGTACGTGATCGAGCACGGTCGGCGAATAGACAGCACCCTGACGATCGTTTCCATAGAGCAGACTGGCACCATTTTCGATCGCATCGTTAACGCGGTTCTGGAACAGGATCGCGGATTTCTCGTTGATAACGGTGCCGACGTCGGTGTCGGCATCCATCGGATCACCATATTTCAATTTAGCCGCTTTCTCGGCAACCAGGGCCGCAAATTCGTCACCGACGGAATCGATACACAGGACCCGTTTCACCGCGGTACAGCGCTGGCCGGAATTCTTGGTACCGCCGGCGACCGCAAGTTCGGCAGCGCGGTCGAGGTCGGCGTCATCCATCACGATCAACGGGGCGTTACCGCCGAGCTCGAGTACGGTTCTGCGATAGCCGGCGTTTTCGGCAATATACTTGCCGACGCCTACGCTGCCGGTAAAGGTAACCAGGTCGATATGCCGGTTGGTGATCATTTCGTCACCCATATCTTCCGGCAGACCGGTGATAATCGATAACATTTGCGGTGGCAGCCCGGCCTCATAGAGAATGTCGGCGAGCAGCAGCGCGGTCAGCGGGGTTTGTTCGGTTGGTTTTGCGACCATGCAATTATTGGTTGCAATCGAGGGTGCGATCTTGTGCGAAATCATATTCAACGGGTGGTTGAACGGGGTAATCGCCGAAATCGCGTTGAGCGGTCCGCGCTGGGTAAAGATTTTGCGCTGCTTGCCATGCGGGGTCAGGTCGCAGGAGAATATCTGTCCATCGTCGTGGATACAGAGCTGACCGGCAAGACTGTATACGTCGAATGCGCGTCCAACTTCGTAGAGGCTGTCCTTTTTACTGAGGCCGCATTCGGCCGTGATCAGATCGGATATCTCATCACGTCTGGATACGATGATCTCGGCCGTTTTCATTAAAATCTGCTGGCGCTCGTAGCGCGTCAGCTTGGATTTGTAGTTCGCCGCGATTTCGAAAGCGTTGGCGACCTGGGTCTGACTGGCGCGCGGGACCGTGCCCACCAGGGCGCCATTGTAGGGATTGAAAACATCGAGTTGACCGCAATCACCGGCCACTTTTTCCCCGGCGATGCGCATCATCTCGTTTCTGATCGGCGTAGCATTTACGCTGGTTAGAGTTTGAGGTGAATTCATTACTAGATCCCCGCGTGATTCAAGGCGACGTTAAAAATATCGTAATTATGCAGTTGCTGATTACTGTCCATGCCGCTCAGCGGCTGGCTGAAGATTAGTGGAACCCGTTGTTCGGTTAAGCCGCCATGCGAGCGCAGAGGTACTTCGAGCCCGGACAAATCGTGCCGGCTGGCGGTAGTGCCGATGACAGTGTCCTTGTTCGAAACCAGGATAAGGTCGCCCATGCGATCGTTGGCCAGTTGAAAACGCTCGCAGCCTTCCTCGTTGGTGTAAACCTTGTCGATACCATCGATGGCCTGCAGCCGGGTTACCAGGTCAGCGATATCCGCGTCCGCGGGCAGGTACACGGTTGCGTATGAACCCAGTGCGCCATGGTGGACAACATAGGGGTCGGTAATCGGCAGAATTACGCGGGCGTCGCCGGGTGACATAATCTGGTCCATCTGGTCCTGCAAATAGATGATGTTGGGTTCACCGGACTCGTCGTGTTTTGCGTTCATGCCGTGATCCGCGGTGAGCGCGACCATTGCGCCGAGTGCATCGAGCTGGGCCCAGTAGCTATCCATCATCGCGTAAAACGAGTTGGCGCCATCGGTGCCCGGGGCAAATTTATGCTGGATGTAATCGGTGGTGGATAAATACATCAGGTCCGGACGTACGCTTTCCATCAGCTTTACCCCTGCGGCGAAGATGAATTCCGAAAGTTCGGCACTGTAAACCGAGGGCACTTCCATGCCGACCATGTCGAGCACGTTGTCGATACCATTTTCTGCCAGGCTGACCTGGTCGGATTTCTCCGAGGAAAAACAAATCGCCCCGTTTTCGCCAAATTTCAGCTCGTTACCCAACAGTCGACGCAACTTGTCCTTGGCAGTGATGACCGCAATCTTTGCCCCGGCATCCTGGAACGCCTTGAAGATGGTCGGCGTACGCAGCAACTCGGGTTCATTCATCATTACCTCGCGATCATTTTCGCGGTCATAGTAAAAGTTGCCGCAAATCCCGTGAATCACGGGTGGCACGCCGGTGACGATGGAGATATTGTTTGGATTTGTAAAGCTGGGCACGACGCAGTGCGCGCGTAAATCGGTACCCTGTTGTTCGACAATCTTTTTCATCCACGGCATTACGCCGGCTGCGATTGCCATTTCGATATAGTCCGGTTCCGAACCATCGATGCAAACAACAACGAGGGGTTTGCTGGGCCATTGGTAGTCGCGTCCATTGACGCGAACGACTGAATTTTGTTGTGCCATGTCGTATCCGCTTTAATAAAGTGTGTTGTTTTACGCGAGCGGACTATAGCGTTTTTTTGTATCAGGTTAAATCGATATTACAGATGGTAAATATAGGTTTGGCCTATGAAGGTAATTTGCTTGATGCCGGTACGCTAACTACTCTTTCTGGCTCGACAAAATCATTTCAAGAAACGCATCGGTGACTCGTAGCGAGCGCATTTCGTTCAGGCAGATGACATATTCGGCATGCACCAGTTCGGCATTACTGACCGGCAGGGCTTTCAGACGGGAATCAGACAGCAGTTCGTTTTCAGCCACCAGGCCGATGCCGAAGTTTGCAGCTACCGCTTCGCGCACGCCTTCACGACCGCTAATTACCATCACGTCGGTCAATTTGATGCCTGCTTTATCGACCGCTTCTTCAATTATCGAGCGGGTGCGCGACCCTTTTTCCCGTAATATCACGCGTTGCTCCAGCAGGTCTTCGATGGCGCAAAATCGGCGCTCGGCCCAGGGGTGATCCTGGCTGACAAAAACCACCAGCCGGTCCGGTACCAGCGGTATCGAGAATATTCGATCGTCACCCATCGGAATATTGGGTAAAAACGCAATGTCGCAGCGTCGGGATTCCAGCCATTGCATCAATTGCTGAGAATTTCCATACTGAATTGAAATCTGGATGCCCGGATAAAGGCGCTGAAACTGGGCCAGTAACGGTGTCACTATGTAAGGAGAGTCAGCGCCTACTTTCAATTGTCCCGAGGTTAATGCGCGCGCCGACTGTAGCAGTTGTTCAACCTCTTCTTCGTAGCGAAACATGTGGCGTGTAATGTCGTAGGCCGACTGCCCGATATCAGTCAACTCGATGCGGCGCCCGTGGCGGATGAACAGCTTGGTGCCGTAACGTTCCTCCAGTTCCTTGACCTGCCCGGAAAGCGTTGGCTGGGTGATATGCAGCATTTCCGCTGCGCGGGTGAAACTACCGTGCCTGGCGACCGCGTGAAATGAGCGTAGGTGGGCATGAGATATTGGCACAGTCTATTTGAAGCATTTGTTATATCGATTTGATAGATAGTATTCAACGGTTGTATAAATAGCAAATCTATCCATCCTCGACAGGTATTCCTTAAAAATGGCAACAGAAACCAGCGCTAACAACCCGGTCAGTACAGCAACTGGCGATCCATATCTATTAACCCCCGGGCCCCTGACAACATCGCCGACGGTAAAACAGGCCATGTTGCACGATTACGGGTCCCGGGATAATACCTTCATCGAGCTGAATGCTCGCGTGCTCGAACGCCTGGTGACGATAGTCAATGGTGAAGGTTCCCACGTCAGCGTACCCCTGCAGGGTAGCGGCACCTTTGTGGTCGAGGCCATGATCGGCAACTTCGTGCCCGCCGATGGCAAGGTTCTGATTCTGGTCAACGGCGCCTACGGTCATCGCATCGCAAAAATATGCGACTACTACAAGCGTGATTATTCGATCCAGGAATCCGCGGAAGATGTTCCGGTCGATACCCGGGAACTGGAACAAACGCTTACTGCCAACACGGATATCACGCATGTCGTCGTGGTCTATTGCGAAACCACTTCGGGCATTCTCAATCCGCTGCGTGAAGTATCTGAAATCGTGGCGAAGCACCGGCGCAGCCTGTTGATTGACGCCATGAGCGCGTTCGGCGCCTTGCCACTCGACGCCAGGGAGATTGAATTTGACGCGGTTGTGGCTTCGAGCAACAAATGCCTTGAAGGCGCGCCGGGAGTAGGATTTTGTATTGCCCGTGAATCGGCGCTTGAGAAAACCGAGGGGAACTCACCGTCACTGGTTCTGGACCTTTACGAACAATGGCGCGCGATGCAAAAAACCCGGCAATGGCGCTTTACCCCGCCGACGCATGTGCTGCTGGCCTTCGACCAGGCGCTCAACGAGTACGAAGAGGAGGGCGGAGTTGCCGGCCGTGGCAACCGTTACCAGAATAACTGTGACCTGTTAATTTCCGGCATGCGCGAGATGGGATTCAAGACGCTGTTACCCGATCACCTGCAGGCGCCTATCATCGTTACCTTTCATATGCCGGCCAATCCCGAGTTCGTGTTCAGCGAGTTTTACGATGGCTTGCGCAACATGGGTTATGTCATATATCCCGGAAAGTTAACCGTCGCTGACAGTTTCAGGATTGGCTGCATCGGCCGGCTCGATCGCGAGCATATGCAGGGGGCGCTGGGTGCGATCAAAAAAATGCTGAATCAGTTTGCTATCGACAAAATAGTTAATGCAGAATAGGGGGCTTGTAATCACCCTTTTCACGAGGTAGAAAAAACATGTCGAAAGCAATACCCGAGCGTGCCAGCGCAGTCATCATAGGCGGGGGCGTTATCGGCGCCAGCGTGGCCTATCACCTGGCAAAACAGGGCTGGAGTGACGTCGTACTGCTCGAACGCAGCCAGTTCAGTTGTGGTACCAGCTGGCATGCGGCCGGACTGGTGGGCACCATGCGCGCGAACGAATCCCAGGCACGACTATGCGAGTATTCGATGGCGGTATTGTCCGAGCTGGAGCAGGAAACCGGGCAGTCAACCGGATTCAAGCAGGTAGGCTCGCTGTCGATAGCGCATAGCCAGGCGCGCTTCGAGGAACTCAAGCGTATCGCGGCGATGAATAACGCCTTCGGCGTTACCCGGGTCGACATGGTTACGCCGGAAGAAATAAAGACGCTTTACCCCTATCTTGAAACCTCGGATCTACTCGGAGGCACCTGGGTCCCACAGGATGGCACCGCCAGCCCGGTCGACGTGGTGCAGGCTTTCATCAAGGGCGCGCGCCAACGCGGTGCCCAGTGCATCGAAGGCGTAAGCGTCACCGGCATCACCCGCGCCAACGGCAAGGTAACCGGCGTGGTTACCGAGCAGGGTGAAATAAAGGCTGATTTCGTGGTCAACTGTGGCGGCCTCTGGGGCCGGGAAATCGGCGCCATGGCGGGTGTCAACGTGCCGCTGCACGCTTGCGAGCATTACTACGCCCTCACCGAAAAACTCGACGATCTGCCTGCTGATTTACCGGTCATGCGCGATCACGATCGCTGTGCCTATTACCGTGAAGACGCCGGCAGCA
>Ga0256847_1001792_pt1 | contig 10228 bp, 4 predicted proteins | sample TeddybearmetaG_FD_189099 | JGI IMG/M metagenome (GOLD analysis project Ga0256847, IMG submission 189099) | Hydrothermal vent microbial communities from East Pacific Rise, Pacific Ocean - Teddybear | ecosystem: Environmental > Aquatic > Marine > Hydrothermal vents | place: Pacific Ocean: East... | reverse complement strand
AATGACCGCTGGCTACAGCCAGTTTTGCCAGCGTCAAATCACCGGTCTCAACAGTTTCATTGACCGCGAGCATGGTGCGTTCATAGGCAATAGAGTTTTTTGTTCTCCAGCTTTTGAAAGCTTTTGTTGCAGGGACCTTTCCAGATAATATTTCTCGTACAATTGAACGCTGGGCATCATACATATTATCGATGATACGATTAAGTGCCAGGCGTTCATAATAATCTGTTGAGGACACTTCGGCGGCTTTTTTGGTCAACCAGTCGATCTTAAGATCCGTGCCAAGTTCAAAGAAGATTTTTGCCACATCTTTAAGTTTTTTACGCGTCCGGCCAGCGACATAAATGATGTCCGGGCCGCGTGATAAAACATCTAAAGCTGCGATCTTACCGGCAAGTTTAGAGGGGACACCCTTCGCTGTCATCTGCTTTTCAACCTGTTTAATATCATCATTCATTGCTTCAGGAAGAATAGAGCCTAGCGAGGTTTCAAGTTCTACCAGGCCGGTGCGATAGTGACCTATGACTTTTTCCAATCCACCTGATGTTGGCGTATTACGCAAAAACCAGACAAGCTGATCGCGCATCAATGTTTGCGCCATGACATAAAGCCTGGTTTGCTCTTCCGTGTTGATCTTATTGTCCAGAGCATCGATCTGTGCATTCAAGTCTGTTAAGGCAAAACAGTCCCGTGCTATGGCAAAGGCTGCCGCGATGTCGGCAACATCAGCTCCGGTCTCATCAATTAACCGACTAATGATGGTTGGCCCGCCACGATTAACAATACTGTTGGCCAGCATGGTTGCAATAATTTCACGACGCAATTTATGGCCCTGAATGGCGTTTGGATATGTCTTTTGTAATAACTCAGGGAAATAGCGTATTAACTCAGCCCCTAGATAGCTGTCATCGGGAACTTCAGTGGCAAGCAGGTCATCATAAAGTACGATTTTTGCATAGGCCAACAGCACTGATAATTCGGGCCGTGTCAGGGCATGTCCTGCGGCCTGACGCTCATGGATTTCAGCGTCAGACGGTAAAAATTCAACTTCGCGGTCCAACAGATTGCGTTTTTCCAGAGATCGCATCAAGCGCTGCTGAAAGCCGATTTCTTCCATACCACGAAACTCAGCGAGACTGAGGCTGAGGGTTTGCTGAATGTTATTGCGCAACACTAAAGAAGCGACCTGTTTGGTCATTTTTGCGAGGAACTTGTTGCGATTTTTTCGGGTGAGCTGATTGGCAGCTTCAATCGTTCCAAGGGCGATTTTAATGTTAACTTCAACGTCTGAAGAATTCACCCCGGCGGAATTGTCAATCGCATCTGTATTCATTCGGCCACCGTTTTGGGCAAACTCGATACGCGCTTTCTGGGTCATGCCGAGATTGGCACCTTCGCCGATTATCCTGAATTTCAGTTCTTTGGCGGTCACGCGAATACTATCATTGGCGCGGTCACCCACATCGCTATCGTTTTCACTTGTTGCTCTGATATAGGTGCCAATACCACCAAACCACAAGAGATCGGCTTTACTTTTGAGCAAGGCGTGAAGCAGCTCGTTTGGCGTGACGGATTTTGATTTAAGACCTGTCATTGCGCAAATTTCATCACTGAGGGCAATTGATTTTTCAGACCGGCTGAAAATGCCACCGCCGTCGCTGATCAATGCACGCGCGTAATCCTGCCAGCTTGAGCGGTCCATAGCAAAAAGGCGTTTGCGCTCGGCAAAAGATTGGGCCGGATCGGGATCGGGATCAATGAAAATGTCGCGATGATCAAACGCTGCAATCACCTTTGTCTGGGGCGATAACAACATTCCATTGCCAAATACGTCACCAGACATATCGCCCACACCGATCACTGTGAAAGGTGTTGTTTGGCAATCAATGTTCATTTCCCTGAAGTGACGCTTCACTGCCTCCCAGCCGCCGCGCGCGGTTATGCCCATTTTCTTGTGGTCATAACCAGCAGACCCACCAGAGGCAAAAGCATCACCGAGCCAAAACCCTTTGGCTTCGGAAATACTGTTAGCAATGTCAGAGAATGTGGCTGTGCCTTTGTCGGCGGCGACCACAAGATAAGGATCGTCATCATCATGTCGGATGACCTCTTGTGGGGGAATAAGTTTGTCACCGGCAAGATTGTCCGTCAGATCAAGCAGACTTGTGATGAACAATTTATAGCATCTGATTGCTTCTTCCTGAATGAGGGCCCGGGAGCCTCCGTGAGGCAGTTTTTTGGGAACAAAACCGCCTTTGGATCCGACCGGGACTATAACTGCATTTTTTACCTGTTGAGCTTTCACCAGACCCAATACTTCGGTTCTGAAATCTTCAGGCCGATCTGACCATCTGAGGCCCCCACGTGCGATTTTACCAAAGCGCATGTGAATACCTTCCACATCAGGTGAATATACAAAAATTTCTGCATAGGGCCGCGGTTCCGGCAGGCCGTCTACAAGACGGCTGTTAAGTTTGACGGCAATAGAGGGTTTAGGCTGGCCATCTTTGCCAGTTTGGAAAAAATTCGTGCGCAAAGTTGTCATAATAACATTGGAGAAATGGCGAATAATCCGGTCTTCATCAAGACTGGAGACTTTACCAAGCGCTTCTTCAATCTTGGCTAAAAGAGCTTTTTCCCGGGCTGTGTTGTAGGTTTTTCCCGGCCGTAAGCGAGTGTCAAACCTGGTGTGAAATAACTCAACCAGCCAGGTGGCGATGGTTCCGTGATTAACAAGCGTTGCAGCCATGTATGTCTGAGAAAAGCTAACGCCTACCTGGCGCAGATATTTACCGTACGTGCGCAGCATAGCCACATCGCGCCAGCCAAAACCTTCATTCAGTACCAGTGCGTTGTAGCCGTCGTTTTCTGCCAAACCGTTCCAAACGGCCATAAAACAGGCTTCAAGGCGATCTTCGAGTTTTGCCAGATAGATATTTTTACCATCAGCGTGTTGCAGAATAATGTCATGCACCCAGACATCATCATTGGTTTCACCCTCGCCCCGGGTGATTTGATAGGAGCGCTCATTGATTGCGCGAAAATCCATTTTCTCCAGGATTGGCAAACGATCACTCAGCGCAATCGGGCCGCCACTGTGGTAGAGTTTTAAACGGACACTATAGTCCTCACTTGCTTCCGCGTTGGTGCCGAACTCGATTGACAATCCACCAATGTGATCGAGGTTTTCCATCCGCGTTATATCAGCAAGGCCTTGAGTTGGTGAAAATGCATCCTGATAGGCGGGTGAAAATGCATCTGCATAGCGCTCTATCAGGCCGCGGGCCACAGAGCCCCCGTTGCGGGTTTTTATGGCAGCTACAAGATTATCAGACCATGAGCGGGTAAGGCCCTCTATAGTAATTTCCAGGTCAGCCGTGTCAGGAGAAGGGGTTTCGTCCTCATTTCGCCCGATAATATAATGAATTCGGGTGAGGGTTCCTTCTGGATAAGAGATATAATGTGCTGAAATGCGGCCATCATAGGCATGGGCAAGAAAATTACCGATCTTTACGCGTACATCGGTATTGAAACGTTCGCGCGGCACGAAGACCAGAGCAGACACATAACGATCAAATTTGTCCTTGCGTACAAAAATAGCTGTCCGGGGACGCTCGCTCAATCGCAACATACCAAGAGCATTTTGTGCAAGTGTTTCCTCATCTATTTGAAACAGTTCATCGCGTGGGTAGTTTTCAAGAATGCTTTCTAATGCTTTGCCACTATGTCCCTCGGGATTGACGCCACTTGCTTCCAGCACCCGTGCAGCTTTACGGCGCAAAATAGGGATGGCCTTCACGCTGCTGGTGTAGGCAGCAGATGTAAACAGCCCGATCAATCTGAGTTCACCTTTTAACCTGCCTTTGGCATCGAAAATCTTGACACCGATATAATCCATGTGCACGCGGCGATGGACATTTGCCTTCACATTCGCCTTGGCAATTATCAATGGTGCAGGGTCCTGCAGGAAATCTCTAACTTCAGGGGTCATTGACACCAGTTTTCCCGCCCGGCGTAATACTTCAACTTTTGAATCTCGTAATATACCCAGGGATGAATTTTTAACGGCTACCAGATTTCCGGTCCCTGCTTTTCCTTCAAATGCATATTGCCGAATTCCAAGAAATATAAAGTGGCCATCAACAAGCCGATTTAAAAATTCCAGACATTCAGCCAACTCATCAACGGGAATGGGTGGGGGGACTTCCTTGTACTCGTCAATAACTTTTCTGACCCGATCCATCATTGCCTGCCAGTCAATGACAACGAGACGAATTTCTTTGAGGACTATCTCCAGTCGTTTCATCAATTCGGCGCGTTCAGAGGCGCTGCTGATGCGCTCAATATGGATATGAATGAAACTTTCCCGGGCAACATTTGATCCCTTATCTGTGGATGAAATGGTTCCGGATTTTACCTGCCGTTTAATTTTTTCAACGGGATGGAGAAGAAGAAAAATTGACGTTGAGCTTTCTGCCAGTTCATCAAGGACTGAATCAACCAGGAACGGCATATCGTCGTTGAGGATTTCAATCACTGTGTGCGGGTCACGCCAGCCATCTCGCTTAAGCTCAGGATTAAAGATCCGGATTTTACTTCGGCCTGGTTGTCTTTTGTGGCGAAATTCGAATGCCGAGCGCACGATGGCTGCAATGTCGCGGGGTTCATATTCTAAAAAATCACTGGCATTACCGTGGGCAAAGAAATAATTGGCAAAATTGACAAGTTCCGTTTTATTCTTTGGTGATTTTTTCAACTCCTTGTTTACTCTTGCCAACAATTTGCTGAAATCATTATTACCTTTATCCATTGGGCTGCCTTCCGCGCAGATAGTGGGGTCTTTAGTGAGATTTACGGAAACCAGAATTGCACGCGATTTATACGGGAGCCCGCAAATATCAAATTCGAATAATTTGACTGTGACCGCAGTTATGGGGATTATCAAGGGCAAACTGGCAATGATACCCGATTTCACACCATGAAAATGGTGCTAAAATTGTTTGCATAAAATAATATAGTCACGTAGGAAACTTGTGCTGGTAACAAGGAATAGAGCCATTTCATGGCATTGATAAGAAAAGAACAACTTGAGAAAAAATCCAATCGGCGCATGAGTGTGCGTGATGTTGCCCAGCGTGCAGGTGTCTCCATTGCCACTGTATCCAGATCCATCAACTCACCGGAAATGGTTCGCCCCGCTTTGCGATTGAAAATAGAAGAAGCAATTGCTGAACTGGGATATGTACCAGATGGAAATGCGCGTGCACTGGTCAGTCGCCAAACCATGACTATTGGCGCTATTGTACCGACCATAGACAACGCCATCTTTTCAACATTGATAAGAGGTTTGCAAATCAAACTGCAGGAAAATAAATACACTCTTCTGCTGGCCAGTTCCAACTACAGTCTGGAACAGGAAGCTGAAGAAGTGCGTACCTTATTGATACGCGGTGTCGATGGCATACTGCTGGTAGGCAACCAGCGTTCAGCTGAAGTCTATGATTTGCTGGATAACAGTGCAAAACCTTATGTAAATACATATGCGTTTGATGAGCGTCTAGATCACCCTTGTGTTGGTTTCGATAATTGGAAAGCGGGCGAAACCATCGTTGAACATCTGGTTGAGCTTGGTCATGAACGCATTGCGGTGATTGCGGGCATTACTACAGATAATGACCGTGCACTTGCCCGCGTTCAAGGAATGAAAACCGGGATGTCGCGCAATGGTCTAGTGTTTAATGCCGAGCAATATCTGGAATGTCCCTACACACTTGAGGCTGGTCGCGCGGCACTGCGTACTTTAATGCAGCGACAACCCAGGCCGACAGCTATAATATGTGGCAATGATATTTTGGCTTGTGGCGCTATTTTTCAGTGTCAGCGTGATAACATCTCTGTCCCGGGTGATCTTTCTATTGCGGGAGTTGATGGCCTTAGTATCGGCGGCCATGTGACGCCCTCACTTACAACTATGAGTGTACCTTTTTATGAGATGGGAGAACTTGCAGCAACTTCTTTGCTTGATCGCTTGAATTCTAATGACAATGCACCGCGTAAAGTCGAATTGGAGGCAACTTTGCTCATACGCGAGTCAACAGCGATACCCCGGCTCTAGAGTGCTTCATGTTTATCTATTGTCTTCCAGTATCATGGCACTGGCTTTCTCGGCGATCATTATTGTAGGAGCGTTGGTATTGCCGGAAACAAGGTTTGGCATGATTGAAGCATCGACCACCCGCAAGCCTGAGAGCCCGTGCACTTTTAATCTGTCATCTACAACGCTTAAATTATCCTGTCCCATTTTGCAGGTGCCTACGGGGTGATAAATTGTCTGGCCGATATTGCGGGCCGCTTCCAGCAACTGCTCATCGCTTTGAATATCTACACCGGGTAAATATTCATCGGTAATCAGGCCGGATAATGTTTTGGTTGCCGCAATCTTTCGCGCAAGCTTCATGCCAGCGACGACAATTTCCTGATCCTTCGGAGTGGACAGATAATTAGCAAGTATCGAAGGATAGGTGCGGTAATCGGATGAGTTTAGTTTAATAGACCCGCGGCTTTCGGGCCGCAACTGACAAATTGATGAGGTGAAGGCAGAAAACTTGTGCAGGCCGTCTCCGGGTTTGTCGGCGCTGAACGGCTGGAAGTGAAACTGAATATCGGGAGCTACTGCATTGGGGTCAACTTTTGCAAAAACTGCCACCTGGCTTGCCGCTAAAGACAGGGGCCCGGTGCGAAACAGGCCAAAGCGTATGCCAGCAAACGCTTTTCCAATCAGGTTGTTGACTTCGTCATTTACACAAATGCGGCGATTGATTTTATATACCAATCTGATTTGTAAATGGTCTTGCAAGTTCTCACCCACGCCTTTGAGTTCATGTTTGACGGACACTCCAAAACGGTTGAGTTCCTCACCGGGGCCGATGCCGGAGAGTTTCAAAATCTGTGGTGATCCAATTGCACCGGCACTTAAAATCACTTCTGCGTTTGCTGATGCATATTTTTCTTCGCCATTTAGTTCGAATACCACGCCCTGGGCCCGACCATTCTCAATTTTGATCGCTTTTACATGGGCATTGGTGATGATTTTCAGGTTTGGCCGTTTTTTTGCCGGCCGCAAAAACCCCGATGCGCTGGAACATCTCATGCCATTGCGAATTGTTACCTGATAATAACCAACACCATCTTGTTCGGCACCATTGAAATCATCATTTTGTTTCAAGCCGGCTTCTTTGGCAGCAGTCACATAGAGCTCACAAAGTTCACCCACATGACCGCCGTTACTGACCGCTAAAGGGCCACCAGTACTATGGTATTCATCACTGCCGCGTTGCTGGTCTTCAGCTTGTTTGAAATAGGGCAGGACATCGTCATAAGACCATCCGCTATTACCCAACTGGCGCCAATGGTCATAATCTGTTTTGTTGCCACGCACATAGAGTAACCCATTAAGTGAGCTTGAGCCGCCTAATACCTTGCCGCGCGGCCAGGTGATGCTTCTGCCATTCAGTCCGGCATCCGCTTCTGTCTGATAACACCAGTCAACTTTGGGGTTATGCATATTTTTGAAATACCCCACCGGGATGTGAATCCAGGGGCTTGTGTCGCGCCCGCCTGCTTCCAGCAGGATTACTTTATTTTTGGGATCCTTTGATAATCTGTTAGCCAAAACACATCCGGCAGAGCCTGCGCCGATGATAACGTAATCTGCCTGGAAGTCTGAATCGGGTTGCATAACTTTAAAGTACCTTCGTCTTCATCGGTATTATTAATGAGTATCAAAATTATTTCGGATGTTACCAGGCTATTTTTGTAAACGTTTTCAAATTCTGTCAAGTCCGAAGGTTGTTTTTGGGCTGAAAAAATTCAACCTTGTCGATTTCACCCAACCTTTTCAGTCAATCATAATGGGGAATTTTTGAACGCTCGTACTCATTTTTTAAATATTTTTCAATTCAAAGCAGAGTTTTAAAGATTATTTTATCGGATATATACAATGTATTATCGTTTATATTCAGTATGATAAGTGAGTTTATTTAGTCGAATTGGTATTTTTTTCAATAATTTTTTGCGACATCTGCTTGATCGCTTTGAAAAAAATGATAACGTTTACAAACTTGCCTATGTGCAGACCCTATCAAGGGCCGTCACATAGTAACAGGTGTAAAAAGCCATTGGTGCAACTGACCAAGAGGCAAAACAGGGAGGAAGAGGTTTATGGAGACGTTAAAGAAGTGTGTCCTCGGGTTTGGGGCACTAGTGATTGCTGTCGTCATGATGGCGGCACCAAATATTGCTCAGGCCAAGCAGGTTAAAATCCGCGTTCAGTCCGTTATCCCGTCAAAAGCTGACGAAGTAACAATGCTCAAAGCATTTGCAAAGGATGTTTTGGATCTGACCAACGGCGAAGTTGTTATCGAAGTGCTGCCCGCAGGCGCTGTTGTCGGGGTTAAGGAAACTCTTGATGCAGTTGATAAAGGCCTCATCGAAGGTGGCTTTGCCTGGACGCATTATTGGTCCGGTAAACATCCTGCTGCCATGCTGTTTGGCTCGCCTGTTGCCGGTGCCGGTGTTGGTATCGATAATATTGCCTTCATTTCATGGTTCCTTTATGGCGGTGGTAAAGAGCTGTATGACGAACTTTGGACAGAGATGGGCGTCAACATTAAAGGTTTCATGTTGCAACCTGTTGGCCCTGAAGCTTTAGGCTGGTTCAAAGAGCCTATTAACTCTATGGCTGATTTCCGCAAATACCGTTTCCGCACACCTCCGGGAATTCCCGGGCAGACCTATAAAGATATTGGTGTTGCCTCGGTTGCCATGGGTGGTGGAGATATTCTCCCTGCTCTGGAAAAAGGTGTAATTGATGCAGCTGAATGGTGCTGCCCTAAACCAGACTTGGTGTTTGGCTTTTATAAAGTGCTCAAACATTATTATCTCCAGGGATTGCATCAGGTCGTTGTGAATGCTGATATTTACATCAATGGTGATGTTTACAGAAGCCTGACACCACATCAACAAAAGGCAATCGAAGTTGCAGCGAATGCCTCTTTGATCAAATCATTGTCATATCGGATTTATGAAAACGGCAAAGCCTTGAAAGAACTTACCGAGAAACACGGTGTTATTTTGCATGATACACCGGCTGATTACTTCCCGGCATATATGGCGGCTGCAAAAGCGTCTTTAGAAAAGAATGCGGCTAAAAACCCATTCTTCAAAAAGGTCTGGGACAGTCAAAAAGCATTTGCTGAAATTGCTGTGCCTTTCTGGGCCGGTGCACAGACATCCAATGCAAAACTGGGAATGGCTTTCGCCAACAGGAAAAAATAATAACGCTAGCCAAATATTCTGGCTCAATTCCACGGTGGAAGGCTTCACGGTCTTCCACCGTATCCTTGCGCCAGATGTGATTACATTTGCAAATTCAGCAAAAACACCGATAATTTAATGACACGACTACTGTTATTGGATTTACAATCCATAGAGGGGCAATCTTGTGAGCGAAGATGTAGATATATCCAAACTCGATATATCCGATGAAATGATCGCTGAACGACGTTCAGCTGCTCCTGACAGTTTGCCACCAGATATGGTCGGCTGGATGCGCAAGACTATTTTTATTATCGATACATCAAGCATCTGGATTGGCCGTATAGCCTGCTGGCTGCTGGTGCCTTTAATGATGGCAATGGTGTATGAAGTTGTTGCCCGGAAGTTATTCATCGCACCCACTGATTGGGCCTATGATGTTAGCCGCATGGTTTGCGGCGGTATGTTTATGGTTGGGGCTGGCTACGCTCTCATGCGTGGTGTGCACATTCGCGCAGATTTTATATATCGCCTGTGGCCTGCAAGATACCAGGCGCTGGTTGATTCTTTCCTCTATATTGTCTTCTTTTTTCCCGCGATGATTTTCTTCTTTTTAGTGTCATTTGAGTACGCCGGTGTTGCCTGGATCAGGTGGGAGTTGAGCATGGATACCGCCTGGATGGCCCCGGTAGCTCCGGTTCGCACCGCCATGCCCTTAGGTGCCGCCCTGCTCATTATCCAAGGCATTTCTGAACTTCTGAAATGCGTTTACGCAATTAAAAATAACAGGTGGCCCTTATGACCACGGAGACGATCGGTTTGATCATGATTGCCGTCATGTTACTGGCAATCTTTGTTGGCTTTCCTATTTCCTTTACCTTGATTTTCATTGGAATCAGCTTTGGATATTGGG
>Ga0256847_1001791_pt1 | contig 10231 bp, 13 predicted proteins | sample TeddybearmetaG_FD_189099 | JGI IMG/M metagenome (GOLD analysis project Ga0256847, IMG submission 189099) | Hydrothermal vent microbial communities from East Pacific Rise, Pacific Ocean - Teddybear | ecosystem: Environmental > Aquatic > Marine > Hydrothermal vents | place: Pacific Ocean: East... | reverse complement strand
TGGGCTTTGCCCGTAGCAGGCGAAACCTATGACGGATATCTCAACGATATTAATGGCTTTCATGTACACGAAACCCATGTATTTGAAGCACTGGATTCAGCCAACTCGGGTCCTGTGGAGGAAGGCAGTGTAGGTGGTGGCACCGGTATGATCTGTTATCAATACAAAGGGGGGTCCGGTACCGCTTCACGGATCGTGAACATAGCTGGAGAATCTTTCACCCTGGGCGTGTTTGTACAGGCCAATTTCGGAATGCAAAAACAACTGACTATCTCCGGCGTACCAATAGGAAGGCTATTGGCTGACGAGAATGAACAGCGCGATAAAACCGCAAGAGAAAGCGGCTCGGTGATCGGAATTTTAGCCACCGATGCTCCACTGCTACCCCATCAGCTAAAACGCCTGGCCCGTCGCATGGGGTTGGGCATCGGCCGCTCCGGTGCAATATCCGGGCATGGATCAGGTGATATATTCCTGGCTTTTTCAACATCCAACACAGATGCTCATACTGAAGGTCCAGCGCTTGGTCAGGCCAGTTTTGTACCAAACCCCTTACTGGATACCCTGTTTGAAGCAACAATTGATGCTACCAACGAATCAGTACTGAATTCATTATTTGCCAACGAATCAATGACAGGTTTTCAGGGGCACAAAATTGAAGCCCTGCCGGTCAAAAAAGTCATGCAACTGATTAATGCCAGGTAGGCCCCTGTTATGGATATCCGTGTAGATAATCTGCAGAACCCGTTGGTAGTTGCACTACTTGGCGCCCACCTGGTGGACATGGCTGAGCACTCACCGCCTGAGAGTGTGCACGCTCTGGATCTTGAGGCCCTGAAGGCACCTAATGTAACGTTCTGGACGGCATGGCAGGCAGATGTACTGCTGGGCTGCGGCGCCTTGCAGGAAACGTCATTAAGTGAAGGCGAAATAAAATCCATGCGCACCAGTCCCAAACACCTGCGCAAAGGGGTTGCAGCAAACATTCTCGAACGCCTGATAGAGGAGGCTCGTAAACGCAACTATTCATGCGTGAATCTGGAAACCGGATCGGCAGATGCTTTTAAAGCCGCGCGCCTGCTATATGAGCGTTATGGTTTTGAATATTGCGAGCCTTTTAATAACTACACCAAGGACTCCCACAGCCTGTTTATGCAGTTGACACTGTGATGCTTCACGGTTTTGGTTCCATATGTATTTGAACGGCAATAAAACTGCCGGGTGGCTCCTCCATTCTTTGCGTGTAAATATGATCGTTCCACTCATAGGAAACCTTGTAAGCCACTATTGCTACTTCCTGTGTGTATGCAGCACAGGGTCCTGTTCCAAGGTCCCAGTGCAACAAGGCTGCCAGGCCATTATCTGAAGGCTTGAAGGCCTTGCAATTTTCCGTAACGGAACGCCGGTTCACAATTTCTGTTAGCGGCTCTACATTAACCACCCGTGCTTCCGCCAGAAACTCTTCTGCCTGCAGTTCGTATCCAATTGTGGCCAGTCCACACAAGGATGCACTTAGAAGCATATGTATCAGAGGTTTAGAAGTATCGCGCCAAAGCAACACTACCTTATTTGAAACCCAAAAATAGCTCAGCTGTTTCATCACGTCACTCTCATCCTTGCATATCCGGAATCAGGTTTACCAGCCGATAGCGCGCCTCTGTACTAAGGTTGGATGCATCAAGCACAACAACAAACTCGCGAGTGCCCGTCTTGCGTATTCGAAGCTCTGCATCCGGTACCTGTTTGTTGAGAAATAGTAAATACTGTTTCGCCCGAAACGCGCTCCCAAAACGGATTATTTCAATTTCCCGGGCTGTTTTGAGGGCAGCTGGCATTTTTTCTGTCATATCCTTCGTGATTTTTGCCCGCTGTTGCTCCACCCGCTGCACATAAACCAATACCGATGCAGGAATGTCATTTTTCACATTGATGCGGCTCGGTCCATAATTATATGCTGCCAATACGAGAACATCGTTTCCTGCATACCGGCCGGATAACTCTTTGAGATAATCCGCCCCCATACTTATGTTAAGGCAGGGATTGTAAAGTTCCGCCACGCGACCAGCACCAAGATGGCGCGCCGTAAGAGGCCAGCGAATCTGCATAACACCATGTGCATTTGCATTGGACCGCGCATCCGCGTCGGCATTGCTTTCAACCATGGCAACGGCCATTAACAGATCCATGGGAACGCCGGACTGTTGACTCGCAATCTTGAAACACGACAGATAGGGAAAGTCTGAAGCCTGTAACTCCTGTGTACAGGCGATCAACAACACCACAAACCCAATGCCTTGGAAACACGACATAGTTACAGACTCACCTGCAGGCTACTCGCCCCGGCGCTGGTGAATTGAAGCACCGAAGCAAGCACATTCAACAACTCCTGATCACTTGAGTAGTCAATGCCTACCTCATAGCGACCCGCAGCAAGCCGCACAACGCGAAACTCGCGATTCAGGCGACTGCTTAAGGTGGAAGCGAAACCTGTGGCTGACCTTTCACTTCGAAACGGCGACCAGACCGCATGGAAGACGGGATTAATCGGGTTAACATCGATAACAGACACTGCAGGCTCGCTTTCTGGACTGGGTGTAGCTGACACATCAGCGGGCTCTGTCAATGGCAATGATTCTGCTACAACAATCTGATCAGCCCACAGTGCCTGCTCAATATCAGGCCCGGTTTCTGCTTCAGCTGCAATATCCGTATATACAGTCTCATCCAGGAACGAGGACTTTATGCTTTCAAGCGATTTCATACGCGCAATCTCACTGAACTCCTGTGTTTGTGAGTCAAGTTCAACAAGCACGGCCTCCCTGGCTTCGGGAAACATCATTACGCCAACAGCACATAAAATACCAAAAGTCATTCCCAGTAAAAATTTCACAGATTACTCCTCATTCATAAACCCTCACAGGCGAGTCACACCATTTCTATCTCGCATTAAATGCAAGGCACGCCATTCCAGACGCCCTTCATAGCGGGACAGCGCTCGCGCAAATGAAGATACCCAGATATCAGGATCACTTGGCCTGGCACTGCAACTCGGCGCGCCAAGATTAAGTTCGCGTTGCAATATTTCTGCTGGACCGCGTTGGCTGAAGGCCAGTGTATACACACCCAGAGTGGGTCGGTTTAGCTCACCACCATGGGGTACCTGCACTTTTATCTGGTGTCTTCCTGCTTTTCGCTCAACACCTAATTTGCAATTCAGGGGCACCGGCACACCATCTCTGGTATAAAAAGCAACAATGTACGCAGGCCTGTACAGTTCATAATCTACCCTTACACATCCAAGGGAACTATTGACACATCTGCCATTGCCATGACGCTGAGCTTCTGGATCGATGTGTAACTCAGAAAGATAACGGCCCCTTCGTTCACCGCTTAAAACACCGACTGGCAATGTTCCGCGCACATTACCCGACACCTGTACCCAGGCTATTTGACGGGTAAGCTCGGGGGTGTCAGCAGGAGCAAGCATCAGGCTCAGCGTACTAACATTCCCCGGGAGAGGAGCAAGTTTTAGCTGTAAAACTGACCTGGCCTCAGCCTGGTTAGACACCACTCTGGAGCGGCGATTGAATTGCGTTCTCAAGCCTTGCACTACATTTTGTTCAAGCTGGCTTGATTCCAGCTGAAAATATACCGGGCTTTCAATTGTGGGCAGACAGTCGATTTGCTCACCAAGTGCGTCCGCGATTAGATTTGCTTCATGCACATTCAGGACATTACGCTTGTCATTACCGGAAAGATGAGTATTGAAGGCCTGACGTTGAGATTCGCTTAGCCGTCCGCTCCAGCTAAAATTAGCCCCCCCCAGCCACAACCCTTCTTCAACATCCACCATCGCGACGGTTACCCGGTGTCGGGTTCTGTCGTGACGCTGCGTAACTATGCCCAGTACCAGTCTGGTTTTGTCAGGATTACAGCCAACATGTTCATCGAATACCAGGCGAATGCCCGTCTGGCTTAACAAATCCTGAGTCAGCTGGTCCTTGATATTCGCCCCAAGCTTATTGCCAAGAGCTACCGGGGTACCATTTTCAATGCCCATGATTTTGAGCCGTTGACCTTTAAGCCTGGGGTGTCGAATTAACAATTCAACAAGTTTCGGAGAGGCTTCCCGCTCCAGCCAGTTACCGAGGCTTCCATCTACCACCCTGAAACCGTGGGCGGGTATGGCAACTAAAACGAGCAACAGAGCACCGACCATGTATTTGGGTTCGCTTAGGTAAACCAATCTATTTTTCATAACTCATATGTCCATTTCGGTGAATAACGAGCGTGCCGCCCTGTTGTGTTGCACCTGATACTTCGCGTAGAAAGCGATTCAGCTCGTTTTGCATATCTGCGGGCAATGCCACGAGATATCCATCTGCAGTAACAACACGCTTAAATATCCGGGAAATTTTCTCGGGAACCGAGGCGGGTAAAAGGTCATAAAGGGTACCTGTGGCAGGGGCCAGCGTGACGCCAAAATTGGCACCCATCCGATAAAATTCATTTCCTGCACGCGCAAAGAGTTGTATTTTGTCGGTCGAAATCAGCGCGACAAAAGCATCATCCGTTGCAAATCTCAAAGCAAGCGCCTGCGGCTGTTCTTTATAGACAGTCTGCGGCTGTTCTTTATAGACAGTCTGCGGCTGTTCTTTATAGACAGTCTGCGGCTGTTCTTTATAGACAGTCTGCGGCTGTTCTTTATAGACAGTCTGCGGCTGCTCTTTATAGACAGTCTGCGGCTGCTCTTTATAGACAGTCTGCGGCAGCTCCTCAATAATGGGCTGAGGCTCTCGAACAACGGATTTCACCTCCTGTCCAACCGGACTCAGCATTTCTGGAATTTTCGGGCGTGCAGTCGGCAGCGCAATCTCAACAGGCAGTGTTTGCTGGATGCCTGGAACAGATTCTGGCACGCCTTCAGTCTCCATTAACTCCACAGGGGGTTCAACATTCTGCAACACCGCCAGAATGGCAATAAGGCAAAACGCAATTATCGCCATAAAACGCATAACATCGGCCTGCAATCCATCGCTGTCAAAAGTCATGCTATGGCCAGGGCGATAGTGCATACCTAGTGGCTCCCGTTATCCACAAGGGTTTCCAGATGCATTTCAATACGGGAAAGATGCGCAAGGGTGGCAAACATTTCCCGGCGATCTTCCTGGCGGTAAAACTCGGTAAGCTCTGCTCCCAACCACATGGTTTTGAAAAGCCGCATCAGATATCCACCAATGGCACCCACTATGGTTGTGGTGAGTGCTAACAATATGCCTCCGTCGACCAGACGTGCCAATACATCACCCGCCCCTTCAACCAGAGCTTCCGGTGCTGCAAGTGTAGTTTCCAGGGCACTGCGCATACCTACTGCCGTCCAGACCACACCAATGCCGATAAAAAGATGAATCCACACGTCACTAAGCTGATCCAGGGAAACAATCTCCTTAAAGATGCGATTTCTGGTTAACAAATCATTCAGACGCCTCAGGTTAGCCAGGTAAAATACAAATACTGCAAAGAACAACCATGCAGAGTGGCCCAGATTCAGGGCTATCCAGCTACTCCCGGTGCTGTAAATTTCAAGCTCGTTGTGAGGCAAAACAGCAAACATACCAATCAAACCGATAATAAAACCAATCATCGCCCCGCCAAGGTATCCCATACGACCAGTCATGATCAGGATCCAACCGCCTCACATGCACGACAGGTGGCTTCCAGCACTAACTGGGTTTCCTTAAACAGGTGATCAGCACGATGATAGGAAGCACTGTCTTCACTTGCTTTCATCAAACCAAGCTCTTTATCGCGTAGCTCGCGTTGCATATCAGCCATTACCTTGCTGCGTACCGGACAGGTCTGCGAACAGGTATTGTAATCCCCCATCAGGGAGACGAATTTCACATTAAAGTAACGGTTGTAGGTGTTTTTTGCCTGTCGCTTGCTAATAATGCCGCGATCACTCATACCAACCAGAAACTGACTGAAGAGCTGTTTGTTTGCAGACTCCGGGTTTTCGGTAGCGATATTCAAAAGCTGGGTATAGTAGTTATCAAAGCTGTACTCACAGCCATTGCCCAGTTTGTCTTCTGCAAGGCGAATGGCAGAAGCCAGCCCGGGTTTCAGAGTCACCGAACAAAAACCTACTACAGGTTTTGACTCACAAGCTGCCATCACCAGTAAGCCAAGCAGCGCAACTGCGCCAAACACCGATCTCTTTATGTTCATAGCTTTATTCCTTAACTGTTAAATTTCGAATTACATTTCCAAAGGACTGACAAAAGCCTGATCATCACTGCTGGGTGGCAAGGATGCTATTTGAGTGTCCAGTTGGCTTTCACCGAACAAGATCGACTTAACTCCACTAACCACTGCACTCATTTCCGGCGTAATCATTCCAAAGGACTGGTTAAGTTGTTCCATTAATGCAGCACGGCTGATTTCCTGTTGTGTTGCGGCAATCAGGCGCGATGCTTCATCCATGTCCAGGTAAATGTCAGAGGCAATCACCGCCATGGATTGGGAGGCTCCCCCCCTTCGTGTTGCTACCAGGTCGTAGTACTGCTTAAAACGATTCGACAAACGAATACCGGAACGACCCCGTAAAGAAGACGACTCGTACGCACTGTCGGTTTTTGAGACGCGCCCAAGCAGAATATCCTGCAAGTCGGTAGGAGTGGACTTTTGACCAAGCTCTTCACGCAAGCGTTTTTCAAGGCTCAGGCGGGTATTGGTTACCGCCCGTTCCATTTCCGGAAGTTTTTCGGACATGATATTAAGCATCTCCAGGTAACTTGCGCCCAATTGTTTGGCGATGCGTTCACAGCCGGGGTCCTGGTCCGCACCGGCACACATGGACTCGTTGTACAATTGTTGTTGCAAGTCCAGGCGCGAAATTACATCCTGAATACTGTTTTCCATTTCCTCGGCAACCTTGCCGGTTTCACGAATGTCCTCAATTACTGTGGAAGGAAATAATTGCATTACCGGACCGGTAGGGGCAGCGTTGCTGCCCAAAGCCGTGAAAACCACGCACAGTAAAAGGGATTGTCTGATTGAAAAATTCATAGCTAACTCCTCCTGATTAAGAAGAAATTAGCCCAATATGCCTGAACAGAACCTGAACGGAATTTGGCAGGAAACTATCGGTGCGCTGCAACGTACAGTTTTGTGTCTAGAGTTTTACGGCCAGAATTTCGCAATGTGATTTTTGCAGTACTTTTTCAGCAGAGTTACCAAGTACAAGAGCACCCACGCCCGAGCGTCCACTGGTACCCAATACCAGAAGCTCGGCCCCAATTTTGCTGGCTACTTTACTGACTGTTTTACCGACTTTACCTACCGGCATATGAATCCTGCTGCTCGGCACGCCAAAAGGCTCCAGAAGTGCTTCAAGTTCCGGCAGTATCTGCTTTCTAACCTCCCGCGCATGGCTTTTGGGTTCAATAATGCCAAGATCCTTTAGTACCTGGGAAATTTCCACGGTGTATACACAATGCAGTTCGGCTGCGTTAATTTTGGCAAAATATGCGGCAGCGCTCAGGACCTTTTTATTGAGTTTCTTTTGTTTGCCCTTATTGCGATTCATATCTATGGCAGCAAGAATTCGAGGCCTGGTCTTCTGGGGCAACCCGGCACACAATAACAAAGGGGCCGGGCAGGTGCGTAACAGTTCCCAGTCCAGGGGCGTATGAATCAATGACTCCGTATGGTTCACAGCCTTTATCACCAGATCCTGCGGGTGTTTTGTAACATAATAGTCTATCCAGACAGCAATATCCGATGTCCAGACTACTTCACGGGTGATTTCGCCGGTTCCACTGGCAGCATTGCCCTGGGTCATCAACCAGTCATGTTGCTGTTCCATTAATCCACGGCGAATACTGGAGCGTTGTTTGGCGGTAAAAGCATTACCACTCGCCACATGGGCATGGTAAATGAAAGTCTTAAGATGCAGGTTTGCGCCGGTCTGCGCCTGCAATCTGAGCGCCCTGCGCAGCGCACCCTGCTCGTGCTTGGGCTTATCAACAATAACCAGTATATCTTTAAGGGCCTTCATGAAACTACTCCGTTACTCTTCTAATGAGCGCTAGGATATTATTGAACCGCCGTCACAGGTTATCACCTCGCCTACGGTAAATGCACCTGCACGAGAACTTAAAAATATTGTCAGCCCGGCAATATCCTCCGGTGTGCCAACCCGGCCCCGGGGATTGCCTTTGCCCAATGCTTCCCAATCAACGGCGTCCGTATCTCCACCACCACCCACACCGGTGCTCAACATATAGGTTGGAAATGGGCCGGGCGCTATCGCATTAACAATGATGTTCTGTTTAACAAGATGTGCTGCCAGTACACGTGTGAGGTGATGAACACCTGCCTTGGAGGGTCCATAGGAAAAACTGTCAAAAATCGGGGTCTTGATTCCGTCAACCGAACCAATATTTATAACCCTTGAGGGATCCTCTGCAGTGGCATTTTTTCGTAACAGGGGAAGTAATTTCTGGGTAAGAAAGAATACCCCTTTCACATTGGTATCCATGACCTTGTCCCAGCCAATCTCCGGAAACTCTTCAAGCGGCGCACCCCAGGATACACCTGCGTTGTTCACCAGAAAATCCAGGTGGTCTTCCCGGCTCTCCAGTTCTTTGACAAATGCTTCGATGGATGTCAGATCAGCAAGGTTTGCGGGTATTGAAATGCACTCTCCGGCATATTCACTCGCCAGGCGCTCAGCGGTGGCATCACAAACCTCTGCTTTTCGGGAGCTGATATAGACTTTCACTCCATTTGCCAGGTATCCGGCTGCAATCATCTCTCCAATGCCCCGGGAACCCCCCGTTACGAGGGCTACTTTTCCTTCCACCGAAAAAAGATTCTTCATTGTTACTCCTGTACACTTTTCTTTTTAAATTGGCCTGAATTACCCTACCCGAAGCTGCGGTATTGTGCCAACCAGTCCACAGAATTATGGCGTAGATCGGTGTATTTTCAGGACAACTCGCCAGCTCAAAAGAAAAGGACGTACTAAATGGGCAAGTACCTAAAACTTATCATTGCTGCACTGATAATCACGCTGGTAGCTCCCCTTTTTCTGAAGGGGTCGGATGGTAAGCCATTAATGACTTGGGACAGCTTTATGCCCAGCACCGAGATGCCAACAGCCATGACGCCTGGAGCTAAGGGTGCCGGGGATACCATCTATAAATGGAAAGACCAGTTTGGAATATGGCAGTTTGGAGAAAATCCCCCGCAAGACTTCAAAGCCAATGCCATTGTACTCAGCGATGACGCTATTACTCCTTTGGAAGGCGGTTGGGAAGGAGAGCCAATAGAAGTTAGCACTCCGTCCAAACGTCGATCTTCACCCGGTAATGTGTTGACTCAGGGCCCACAAATGATCGCCGCGGCCAAAGCCGCAGCTGAAAAAGGCAACAATCACAACAGCGAACTGAAAAACATCATGCAAGAGATCAGTAAAAATAACTGATCTCAGGCCAGCTACCTGATTGGTGAATAGTCTGTAGCCTGCATAAAGCTATTGTCTATTTTCTTTACCAACGCTCCATCTGCAATAGAATCGGTATATACCTTCTTCCACACCGGATCCTCTACAAATGCCTTCCATGAGGCCTCGACTGTTGCCTGGCTTTTATGGGCTATCAGATAAGTCAGCGTATCGGCCTTATCTACCGGTATCCAATAGCCGATATTTTTCATGCCATGTTTTTCAAACAAGCCCATCGTGTGGTCTCGAAAACGACTGTGCAAAGCCTCTAGCTTGCCCTCATTTGCCGTATAGGTTCTTAACTCAAACAACAACCCAGATTCATCTGCATGCGCGTTGACCACGTTCAACGTGCAAACCACAAGACTTAGAAGAAGTATTTTACTAAACATTTTTATCGTGCTCTCCAGTACTGATTTATGGGCCTATTTTGCATCCAGCAAAGACCCGGGAACCTGAATGGTCTTGGCGCGCAGGTATTCGCCCAGGCTTTTAGCCTGCCGGTCTATTCTATTATTCGAGGATACTCCGTCTCGCAGGACATCATGAATATAAAAGTTGAGTGCCCGCAAGTTTGGTAATTCATAACGCTCTATCTGGTATTGCGCCATGTCCGGTAACAGTAACTTAAACTGCTCGACGCTCAGGTACTCATACAAAAAACTGTAGGCAGCATCGGAGCGTGCCCATACACCACAGTTTGCACACCCGCCTTTGTCTCCG
>Ga0256847_1001790_pt1 | contig 10231 bp, 10 predicted proteins | sample TeddybearmetaG_FD_189099 | JGI IMG/M metagenome (GOLD analysis project Ga0256847, IMG submission 189099) | Hydrothermal vent microbial communities from East Pacific Rise, Pacific Ocean - Teddybear | ecosystem: Environmental > Aquatic > Marine > Hydrothermal vents | place: Pacific Ocean: East... | reverse complement strand
CCGCACATTGGGTTTGTGATGGCTCTCCCGAATATTCGTTAAAAAAAGGAAAAAAAGAAGATCGCGGTACAGAAATTATACTTCACATTGCTGAAGATTCTACCGAGTTCTTAGAAGATGCTCGTATCAACGAATTACTTGCGAAGTATAATAAATTTATGCCTATTCCAATTAAATTTGGAACTAAAGAAGCGACAATTCCTCTTGCTGAAGATGCAGATAAAGATGCAAAGCCTGAAACAAAAACAATAGATAATATAATTAACAATCCAAATCCAGCTTGGACCAAAACTCCTTCCGAATTAAAAGACGAAGACTATAAAAGTTTTTATCGTGAGTTGTATCCAACGCAGTTTGAAGAGCCTTTGTTTCACATTCATCTTAATGTTGATTATCCGTTTAATTTAACTGGTATCCTTTACTTTCCGAAGTTAACACAGGATATGACTATGCAAAAGGATCGCATTCAACTTTATCAAAACCAGGTTTTTGTAACCGATAATGTTGAAGGAATCGTTCCAGATTTTCTAACGATGCTTCGAGGTGTAATCGACTCGCCAGATATTCCTTTAAATGTTTCGAGAAGTTATTTACAAGCCGATGGTGCTGTTAAAAAAATAGCAAGTTATATATCAAGAAAGGTTGCCGATAAATTAAAATCGCTCTTTAATGATAATCGTGAAGACTTTGAGAAAAAGTGGAATGATATTAAAATTGTTATTGAATACGGAATGCTTTCCGAAGACAAATTCTTCGAAAAAGCGCAGGCATTTGCACTATATCCAACGGTTGATGGAGCCTATTTTACATTTGAAGAATTAAAAGAAAAAATTAAGGACAGTCAAACCGATAAAGATGATAAACTGGTTGTTTTATATGCTTCAAATAAAGAAGAACAACACGCCTATATTGAAGCAGCTAAAGATAAAGGTTACGAAGTCTTACTTTTAGATTCACCTATTGTGCCGCACCTTATTCAGAAGTTAGAGGCTGAAAATGAAAACACAACTTTTGTACGAGTTGATGGTGACCATGTAGACAATCTTATTAAAAAAGAAGATGAGCAAATTTCAAAACTTTCAGAAGATGAAAAGGAAACACTAAAAACATTGTTAACCGATATCATTCCGCAGGAGAAATTTTCCGTGCAATTAGAAGCAATGGATAGTGCAGCAAATCCTTTTATAATTACCCAACCCGAGTTTATGCGTCGTATGAAAGAGATGCAACAAACTGGCGGTGGTGGTGGTATGTTTGGGATGGGAAATATGCCCGACATGTATAATTTAGTTGTAAATACCAACAACGAATTAATTGGTGATATTTTAAATACCAAAACACAAAAGAAGAAAGAACGTCTTGTAAATCAGGCATTAGACTTAGCTCGCCTTTCGCAAAATTTGCTAAAAGGTGAAGAATTAACAGCGTTTATTAAACGTAGTTATGAAATGATAAAGTAAATTTTCATTCTAAAAAAATGTCATTCCGAGCGAAGTGCGGAATCTCTAATAAAAGCTGCTTAAATTAATTTTTATGCAGCTTTTTATATTATTGTATCTTTGAAAAAAATTATTTATTAAAACTATAAAACCTATGAGTTTTCCTTGGCATCAATACCTTTTAGCTGTTATTTTTATTGCAGCAGGTGCAAATCATTTTAGAAAACCAAAAATTTATGAACGTATTATGCCGCCTTATTTCCCGCAGCATAAAGCATTGATAATGATTAGTGGAATATTAGAAATGGTTTTGGGTTTTATGCTAATTACAAAAGGAAATGAAGCTATTGGCAGTTGGGGAATTATTGGCTTATTAGTGCTCTTTTTTCCTGTGCATGTGTATATGCTTCAAAATGAAAAAGCGAGTTTAAAAATGCCGAAATGGTTATTACTTCTTAGGTTTCCTATACAATTAGCTTTAATTTATTGGGCTTATATTTACACATAAAGCGCAAACATGGATTTATTTTCTTCGGAAAACGATATCGAGTTAATTAATCTAAAGCTGATGAATGCCGATATTTCGTATTATCCAAACCTATTTTCTGCTGAAGAATCGGTAAAACTATTTAATCTACTTTATAAAGAAACTCCTTGGAAACAAGATGATATTGTTGTCTTCGGAAAGAAATACAAACAACCGCGACTTACTGCTTTATATGGCGAAAAAAATATGCCTTATACCTATTCTGGCATAACAATGTATCCTTCAACTTTTACAAAAACGCTGCTTCAGTTAAAAAATAAAATTGAAAAAATAACAAGTATACAATTTAATGCCGTATTACTTAATTTGTATCGTGATGGTAATGATAGTGTTGGTTGGCATAGTGACAACGAGGAAGAATTAGGTGCAAATCCAGAAATTGCTTCCCTAAGTTTTGGCACCGAAAGAATGTTTCATCTTCGTAAAACTGAAGATAAAATCCTTCAGAAAAAAATATTGTTACAAAACGGAAGCTTACTATTAATGAAAGGAAAAACACAACACTTTTGGCAGCATCAAATTCCGAAGTCTAAAAAAATAAGTCAGCCAAGAATAAATCTAACATTTAGAGTTATTCAGTAAATTAATTTACAATATAATTCTGGATTCCCGCATGCGCGGGAAAGACAAAGGTTGTCATTCAGATCGAAGCGAACCAAACTACCACAGGCAGGGAGCCTCTTTAGCTCTTTGTGTGAGATTCCTCACCTCAATACTTCGAGGCTCGGAATGACATATAAATTATCCAAAAATATCATTTAGTATAACTGCTAGTCGAATTCCGCCTTTTTGCAACTGACTTCGTACCGTTTCGAAATTAAGGTAGGCATACCGATAACGAAGCTTCTCTCCTACTTTTGTATTGGCATAAATTTCTTTACAAAGCGCTCTCGACTCATACATCCAATCGATTACGGTTCCTTCTTGAATAGATTTTAATTGTCCTTTCGATAATTTTTTAGCATTCTCGGCAAGTTCGGTGTACGACATTTTATAATAGTCTATCATTTTGGTATCCCAAACCGAATGTATGTTGGTACCATCATCGAACCAGCGCACTTGAAAATCGTTTCCACCTTTATCCTTTGCCATACCTACGTGTAAAGGTTGGTGTAAATCGCCAATAAAATGAACCAACATTCTTAAGTGAAATGCTTTTTTATCTTTCGAAGCATTCGGGTTTTTTAAAACAGCAATACACGTATTTATTCCTTGAATAATATCACCTTTTTCACTTTTCGGATGTGATTCGTAATCACTATCAAATGGAAAATTTACATAATGCCATGGTCCGTACGAACGAAATTTATTGTCGCTTTTTATTTCGTCGCCATACGTAGAAACAAATGCTAATGATTGATTGTCGAGTAAATCATCGATTGCACGTTTTGTTTTTTTACTAAGGTATTGTTCGGCAATTTCGCCCGTAACACGGTGCCCCGTTTTTCCCCAATTGTTCGATCCAGAAAAACTAATTTGAAACGACAAAAGGAAAATCAAACAACAAATAAAATACTTCATAATAAATTCATTTTAAACAAATATACACATCTTGAAGAAAAGAAAATATTAAAATTACTTGTTTAGTTGAAAAATACATGATACTTTTACGATATCATTTTAATATCATTTTAAATTTACATGTTATGAGCAACGAAAAAATTACAGTTCCAACAAATGGCTATTTTATGTTATTTGTTATTTTTATACTTTTGATAGTGGGAATAGCTGGAGGTTTCATGTTTAGAAACCCTTTACCCTTATTATTAGTATTTCTAGCCTTATTTTGTTTAAAGGGTTTTAAGTTAGTTAACCCTAACAATTCAAGGGTTTTACTTTTATTTGGAACATATAAAGGAACCATAAAACAAAATGGACTGTTTTGGGTAAATCCATTTTACAATAAAAAAGATATTTCGCTTCGCGCTAGAAACTTCGATAGTGAAAGACTAAAAGTAAACGACAAACTTGGTAACCCAATTATTATTAGCACCATTTTAGTGTGGCGTGTAAAAGATACTTATAAAGCTGCATTTGACGTAGATAACTACGAACATTTTGTGCGTGTACAAACAGATGCCGCTGTACGGAAACTAGCAAGTTTATACCCTTATGATAATTTTGCGGATGAAGGTTTAGAAGAAGAAATTACCCTACGTTCGAGTATGGACGAAGTAAATCATGCATTAGAAGGTGAGCTTGAAGAACGCCTTTCTATTGCAGGAATAGAGGTTTTAGAATCGCGAATTGGTTATTTAGCCTACGCAAATGAAATTGCTAGCGCTATGTTAAAAAGACAACAGGCTACTGCCATTGTCGCTGCAAGACATAAAATAGTAGAAGGTGCTGTGAGCATGGTAGAAATGGCTTTAAACGAACTTAGTAAGAAAAATGTAATCGAATTAGATGACGAACGTAAGGCAGCTATGGTTAGTAATTTAATGGTTATTTTATGTGGCGACAAAGAAGCCTCACCTATATTAAATACAGGTACCTTAAATACATAATATGCGTGTTTTCATTGAAAATCAAAAATTTAATCAATGGTGGCTTCGAATTTTGATGGCATTTGCTGCAGGCTCCACAATCATTCCTGGAATATATTTTTTTAATGATATGAATGAAAATTCTACTCTTGAAATTGTACTCATTTTCGGTGTTTTATTAATTTCATTAATAATCATTTTTGGAGTTCTTTTTTTTCTGAAACTAAAAACCAAGATTGACAGTATTGGAGTACACTATGCTTTTTACCCAATACATCAAAACTTTAAAACAGTTCGTTGGGATGAAATTAAAAAATGCTATGTAAGAAAATACAATCCTATTAGCGAATATGGAGGTTGGGGATATCGTGGGGGATTTTCAAATAGGACAGGAAGAGCATTTAATGTTAAAGGAAATATTGGGATTCAGCTTTTTTTAAACAATGGAAAGAAAATTTTAATAGGAACACAAAAACAATCGGAAGCTGAACCCGTTATTAATTATTATAACTCTGAAAACAAAAATCATGAAGTGTATTAAATTTATTTTAGTAATTGCATTAGGTCTTTCAAATTCTTTATTTGCACAAGACAGTACATTTGTAGCGAGAGATCTTAAAGTTACGTCGCTAATTGAAGGAACGTTATTTAGTCCTATTTCTTCGGAAGAAAAAGTGCCTTTAGTCATTATCATTCAGGGTTCGGGTCCAACAGATAGAGATGGAAACCAAAATATGCTTAAAAACAATTCGTTGTTGTTTTTAGCTGAAGCACTTTCAGAAAATAATATTGCTAGTTTTCGTTTCGATAAACGCATCGTTTCCTTATTAAGAAGAAATATGCTAAAAGAAGAAGACTTATCGTTTGAAGATTTTATTGACGACGCCATTGCAATTACCAACTACTTTAAAGAAGCCGATGCCTTTTCAAAAATATACATTGCTGGACATAGTCAAGGATCATTAATAGGCATGATAGCTGCAAATGGGCGTGTTGATGGGTTTATATCATTAGCTGGAGCAGGACAATCGATAGATAATGTAATTATCGATCAGTTAGCGCTTCAAATGCCAGGTTTGGTTGAAAATGCACAAACTGCCTTTAATGAAATGAGAACAAATGGCAGCACATCAAATTACAGTATGGGTTTGGCTTCAATTTTTAGACCAGCCATTCAACCTTTCATGCTTTCTTGGATGAAATACGATCCAAAAGTTGAACTTTCGAAATTAGAAATTCCTGTTCTTATTATTAACGGAACTAAAGATTTTCAGGTATCAGTTTCCGAAGCAGAACTTCTAAAAGAGGCTAAACCAGATGCAACGTATGTAATCATCGAAAACATGAATCACATCTTAAAAGAAATATTTGGAAACGATTTAGAAAACAGTAAGTCTTATAACGATTATAAAATGCCTTTACATCCCGATTTAATTGGGCATATAGTAACATTTATTAAGCAATAACACCATGTCAAAAAAGAAAGCATTTGCATTACGTGTAAACGAAGATATGTTAAAAGCCATTGAAAAGTGGGCTGCAGATGAATTTCGTAGCACCAATGGGCAGCTCGAATGGATGCTTCATGAAAGTTTAAAAAAGGCAAAACGGTTTCCGAAGAAAAAATAGCCTATTGTTTAATGAATTTTTTGATACTAGTTTTATCTTTTGATTTAAAATGAATTAAGTAAACTCCAGAAACCAAATCAGAAACATCAATAGTAGATAAAATATTAACTTCATTAGAAATACTTTTTACTAATTTTCCAATAATAGAATATATTTTAATTTCGTTTATTTGAAATTCAACGTCACTAAATCCTAAAATATCTTGAACTGGATTTGGATAAATTACAAACTCGGTTTCATTTAATTCATCTACTACGCTAAGAGGTAAATCTCCAAAAACTCTTAAATGTCCTGAACTAAAACCATTACCATCGTTTCGAGACCCTCCGATAACAACATTTCTGCCATCTGCTGAAAGCGCTACAGAAATTCCAAAAAAATCTCCCGCGGTTTCTCCATCAATATCTTCTCCTATTTGAACCCAATTACCATCTATTAATTGAAATATTCTTACATGACCAGAATTAGAGCCGCTAGCATCATTAAATACTGCTCCTACTGCAAGAATATTACCATCAGAAGAAAGCGAAACAGAATGTCCAGACCGATCACCAGGTGATTCAGAATCTATATCATCACCTAATTGATCCCAATCACTTCCATTATATTTATATACGCGTACATGTCCAGAATTTAACCCATTTCCATCATTTACATGAGCTCCAATTGCCACAATATTCCCATTAGAAGAAATAGCAACATCTTCTCCTGATTCATCACCTGCCGCTTCTCCGTCTATATCTGATCCCATCTGTATCCAATCTGCACCTGTAAATCTAAATATTCTAGCATGCCCAGATCCATCACCATTCCCGTCATTTTGAAAAGCTCCAATTATTAATTTATCTCCATTAGCGGATAATCCTATCGAATATCCTGAGTAATCATATTCTGCTTCTCCATCTATATCAGAGCCGAGTTGTATCCAATTCCCTTCACTAAAATCAAATATACGTACATGTCCTGACACTTCTCCATTTCCATTATTAATTATTGCGCTAATGGCAATTCTATTTCCTTCAGAAGATAATGAAACCGAATATCCTGATAGATCACCAGAATTTTCTCCCTCTATACTAGAACCTATTTGCACCCAGTTTCCATCTATTAAATCAAATATGCGAACATAACCAGTATCTACACCTCCAATATCATTAGAAGGAGCTCCTATTGCAATTCTATTTCCGCTAGAAGATAATGAAACTGAAAATCCTGATGCATCACCAGAGTTTTCTCCATCTATATCAGAACCAACCTGTTCCCAATTACCACCAATTAAGTCGAACACCCTAACATGTCCCGAATTTTCACCATTTCCAATTGCACCAGAAGCAATCCTAGTTCCATTTGAAGAAATTACTACAGGTTCTCCAAATAAATCCATGGCGGCCTCTCCATCTATTTCATCTCCAATTTGTATTTGCGCAATTAATGGATTAAACTGTAAGCTTACATAGCATAAAAACGTAGTGAACAATATTCTTTTAATCATAACATCAAGATTTTTGGTTTATTCAATTATAACAAAATCAAATATATTCTGATATAATTAAATTTAAAACATCAAATGTATATTCGTTAAAAATTGATTCAAATTCGTTGAGACATATTGTAAATATGAAAAAAATTGTAATTTGCAATCAAACATTTACACATGCAAGAAACAGTTACTGAAGTTATAAAAGACACAACACCCTTATTTACAAACGACACCATAGTTTTCGGACTCCTAATGCTAGCATTAGGATTAATTTTTTATACTGAATCTAGAACATCTGGATTTTGGCATAAATTTTACAAAATCGTGCCTGGCTTATTTGTGGCTTATATGATTCCTGCGTTGTTTACAACTCTTGGTTTAATCTCTCCCGAATGGACAACAATCGATAATGCAGGAGAAGTTTCTGAACATAGCACCAATTTGTATTATGTTGCTAGTCGTTATTTATTACCTGCGGCTTTAGTGTTAATGACATTGAGTATCGATCTAAAAGCTGTTTTTAATTTAGGATGGAAAGCTTTAGTTATGTTTTTTACAGGAACAATAGGTATTGTAATTGGTGGCCCAATTGCTGTTTTATTAATCTCTACTGTTTCTCCTGAAACTGTAGGAGGCGCTGGACCAGATGCAGTATGGAGAGGCCTATCGACATTAGCTGGAAGCTGGATTGGCGGTGGTGCTAATCAAACTGCCATGTTAGAAATTTATGGATATAACCAAGCAAAGTATGGAACAATGGTCTTTGTAGATATTGTTGTTGCGAATATCTGGATGGCATTATTACTTATTGGAATTGGAAAACGAAAGCGTATTAATAAATGGCTTAAAGCAGATACTACTGCTATTGAAGAATTAAAAGAAAAGGTTTCAACCTTTGCAGAAAGAGTAAAACGCAACCCCTCATTAACCGATTTAATGATTATTGGCGCCATCGCATTTGGCACAGTAAGTATTGCTCATTTATTTTCTAACTTTTTAGCGCCTTTCTTTAGCGATTTTGTAGCCAGTATTGAATCGCCGACAACTAGAAATATCTTTACATTTTTAGGCTCAAAATTCTTTTGGATGATAAGTATTGCAACTATAATTGCCATTATTTTGTCCTTTACAAAAGCGAAAAATTATGAAGGTGCTGGTGCTAGCAAATTTGGTTCGGTTTTTATTTACATACTTGTTGCAACTATTGGAATGAAAATGGATTTAACATTAATATTTGATAATTATGGTTTAATTGCTGTTGGTGTTGTTTGGATGACCATTCATGCGGGGCTATTAATATTAATTGCCAAACTAATTAAAGCGCCTTACTTTTTTCTAGCAGTTGGTAGCCAAGCTAATGTTGGTGGAGCCGCTTCGGCACCTATCGTTGCCTCGGCTTTTCATCCTTCGCTGGCAACTGTGGGGGTTTTATTGGCTGTTGTTGGTTATGCCATCGGAACCGTAGCTGCAATTTTATGTACAATTTTATTAGAATTAGCTGCAGTTTCATAATCTTTTTTGAATAGTTTCTAAAAATAGATGCATCTTTGCGATTCAAAATTATTACTTGTGAAACGAGCATGCTAAAACGCTTATCAAAAAAAAGAATAACTAATAGCATGTGACTAATTTATTAAGATAATATAGACACATGAAAAATAATATATTTCTTTTCGTTTTACTTTCAGTATTACTAACAAGTTGTTCAAATATAAAAGACAACCTAACAATTACGGGCTCTATAAAAAGCCTAAAAAAAGGAACTTTATATTTACAGAAAGTTGAAGATACTGCTGTTGTTTCAATCGATTCATTAATTATTGATGGCGATTCACGATTTTCGTTTTCGACTTTTGTTGAAAGTCCGCAAATATATTATTTACATTTAGATGTAAAAACTGGAAATATAATGGACGACATGTTAGCAATTTTTGTTGAACCAGGAGAAATTACTGTTCAAACCACACTTAAAAACTTTGAACGAGATGCAGTAATCACTGGCTCTAAAAACCATGTAAAGCTTTCAGAATATAGAGAAGGTATGCAGCGATATAGTGATAAAAATTTAGAATTATTAAAAGAAAATTTTGAAGCGCAAAAACTACAAAACGATTCCATTTTAAAAGCTGTACAAAAGCAACAACAATCACTTTTGTTAAATAAATATTTAGCTACAATTAATTTTGCAAAAAACAATAGCAGTCTAGAAGTTGCTCCATATCTAGTGTTAACAGATGCTTATAATGTAAATGTAAAGTTTATGGACACTGTTTATAATTCGCTAAGTGCCAGTGTTAAAACATCGAAATACGGAAAGGAATTAGAACGATTTATTGCTGAAATAAAAAGTGAAGAGGAATAAAAAGCTTTTTACTTTATTATATTGAAAAGAATAAATTTCTTTTTAAACTCTATTCTAACTTGATCTGCAGATTTATTATTGATGTATTTTATATCTTCTTTAGAAATATCAAAACTCATCTTTGTGAGCCATCGATTTGAAACATTTGAAAAATCAGAATCGGTTTCGTCATTATCAGAAACAAGATCCAAATTGGTGTTACCTAAAAAAATCATTTTACATCTTTGTTTTGTTTTTATATTAAATCTACTTAATATAGAAACGTTCATAAACATGTAACCTGCCAGT
>Ga0256847_1001789_pt1 | contig 10232 bp, 8 predicted proteins | sample TeddybearmetaG_FD_189099 | JGI IMG/M metagenome (GOLD analysis project Ga0256847, IMG submission 189099) | Hydrothermal vent microbial communities from East Pacific Rise, Pacific Ocean - Teddybear | ecosystem: Environmental > Aquatic > Marine > Hydrothermal vents | place: Pacific Ocean: East... | reverse complement strand
TTAGCTGATGAAATTAACCGTGCTCCCGCCAAAACCCAAGCCGCTTTACTTGAAGTAATGCAAGAACAACAAGTCACTATTGAAGGAAAATGTTTTAAATTAGCTGAACCATTTTTAGTTTTAGCCACCCAAAATCCCATTGAGCAAGAAGGTACTTATCCGTTACCTCAAGCTCAATTAGATCGGTTTTTAATGAAAATTTATATTGATTATCCGACTGAAGCGGAAGAACGTGCCTTAACAAAACAAATAACGAGCGGTTTAATTGGGGATAAATTAAATACAGAAGCCATTCAACAAGTTCTTTCACCCACCGAGATTGTTGTTTTACAAAAAAGTTGTGCTAATTTAGAAATGGATGAGCAAATTATCCATTATGCGGTTGATATTGTACGTAATGTGCGGCAATGGAATGGCGTTGAAAGTGGGGCGGGACCGCGTGGCTCTATTGCATTAATTCGGGCGGGCAGAGCCAATGCTTTATTGGCGGGGCGGAATTATGTGATTCCTGATGATATTAAAAGTGTCACGCCTGCGGTTATGCGTCATCGCATTAAACTCAGTGCTGATTTAGAAATTGAAGGGATTCAAGTCGATACCGTATTAAAAGACATTCTTGAACATGTTGATGCACCGCGTATTTAATTATGGAAATTGATTCAAAGCAGGTAAGCCCTAGCAAGCAACTGGTAATACTGAGTTGCATTTTTATGTTATTGAGTGTTTTATTATATTGGCTTCCCGCTTTTACTTGGATTTTTTTATTGATTCAAGGATTAGCCGTTTTTTTATTATTGATTGATTACTTAAGCACCTTTAGAACATTAAAAATAAAAGTTTCCCGCCTTGTTCGTCATAATTTACCTGTTGATGTGACAAGTCAAATTACCATTAAAATTCACAATTTAGACTCATTTACTCGCACTCTTTGTTTTCATGATCATCACCCCACACATTTTCAAAGTAAAAACTTACCTTATTGCCAACAAATTCCCGCCAATCAAGGGATTAAATTTGATTATACTGTGATACCTCAAAAAAGAGGCGATGCGGAATTTAAGGGATTTGATTTAGTCATTCATTCTTTATTTGGTTTTTGGCGCAGTCATTATTTTATTCAACAATTAGATCAAGTAAAAGTATTTCCTAACTTTAAAGAATTAATTAATTTAACCTTGCTTGCCGCCAATAATCAACTCAGCCAAGTCGGTATTCGTAAACAACAAAAACGTGGTGAAGGTAATGATTTTCGCCAATTGCGAGAATATCATGCAGGTGATACTTTAAGGCAAATTGATTGGAAAGCCAGTTCTCGCTATCAAAAATTAATTTCCAAAGAATATCAAGATGAACGAGATCAACAAATCTTATTCTTATTAGATTGCGGGCGTAAAATGCAACATCAAGATGGCGCTCGAATTCATCTTGATCAAGCTTTAAATGCCATGCTTGTGCTTGCTTTTATTGCCTTAGAACAAGGTGATGCCGCAGGTTTTATGACCTTTGGCGGGGTTGAACGTTGGCATCCTGCTCGTAAAAATAGCACCGCCGTAACTCGATTATTACATCAAATTTATGATATTCACGCCACCTCTGCCGCCGCCGATTATTTAATCGCCGCTCAAAAATTAATGCAATTACAACGCCGTCGCGCTATGGTCATTATTTTAACCAATAGTCGAGACGAAGATTTTAATCAATTAAAAAGTGCCGTCCGTTTGCTTTCCCGTCAACATTTGGTGGTGGTTGCTGATTTACGCGAAGAATTTTTAAATGAAACCCTTGAAAATCCGATTCAAAACTTCGATGAAGCATTAAAATACCAAGCCGTCAGTGATTATATTAATACCCGTGTCCAACAACGCCGCCATTTAACACATTTAGGGGCTTTAGTTTTAGATGTCACCGCAAAGCAATTACCTATGATGTTGGTTAATCAATATTTAGCGATTAAGCAGGCGGGGCGGTTGTAAATCCAACTGTAGAGACGTTGCATGCAACGTCTCTACGTTATTCATCACTATGGCGCAATACACAATATCAAGCTAAAATAAGCGCTGTTTATTTTCTAGGATTTGCCTAATGACTCGTTCAAAAATTATTTATACTCGTACGGATGAAGCCCCCGCTTTAGCCACTTATTCATTATTACCAATTATTAAAGCCTTTACTCAAATAGCTGATATTGAGATTGAAAGTCAAAATATTTCATTGGCGGGGCGGATTTTAGCGCATTTTCCTGAAAATCTAAGTCCTGATCAACAATGTAATGATGCTTTAGCTGAATTAGGCGAATTGGCATTAACGGCGGAAGCCAATATTATTAAATTACCTAATATTAGTGCTTCTATTCCGCAATTAAAAGCCGCCATTAAAGAGCTGCAAGCCCAAAATTATCAAATTCCTGATTATCCTGAAAATCCCCAAAATAAAAATGAAGAAGAATATAAAAATTGTTATGCCAAAGTTTTAGGGAGTGCGGTTAATCCTGTATTACGTGAAGGTAATTCAGATCGCCGAGTTGCCGCGCCTGTTAAACAATATGCCAAAGACAATCCGCATCGTATGGGGGCTTGGTCTGCCGATTCTAAATCCAAAGTGGTGAGTATGACGGAAGGCGATTTTTATGGCAGTGAGCAATCTGTTGTTATGAGCAAAGCGGACAATGTTAAAATTCAATTTACTGATGAACAAGGTAATATTGAGGTTTTAAAAGCGTCCACCCCGCTTTTAGAAGGTGAAATTATTGATGCGACTTGTTTAAGTATTAAGGCATTGTGTGCCTTTTATAATCAAGCCATTGCAGATGCCAAACAAGAAGATGTTTTATTATCATTACATCTTAAAGCCACCATGATGAAAGTTTCTGATCCCATTATGTTTGGTCATGCGGTTAAAGTTTACTATAAAGCGGTTTTTGATAAACACGGGGCTTTATTAGATGAATTAGGATGTAATATTAATAATGGTTTAGGCGATGTTTATAATAAAATTGCCAAGTTAGATGCGGATAAAAAGGCAGAAATTACGGCTGATATTGAGGCGGTTTATCAAGATCACCCCGCCCTTGCGATGGTAGATTCAGATAATGGCATAACTAATTTACATGTGCCTAGTAATGTGATTGTAGATGCTTCGATGCCCGCCGCCATTCGTGCGTCAGGAAAAATGTGGGGACCTGATGGGCAATTAAAAGATACCCATGCCATGATTCCTGATCGTAATTATGCGGGTATTTACCAAGCAACCATTGAATTTTGCAAACAAAATGGCGCTTTTGATGTTGCAACCATGGGTAGTGTTGCAAATGTGGGTTTAATGGCAAAAAAAGCCGAAGAATATGGCTCACATGATAAAACCTTTGAAATTAAAGCCCATGGCAAAGTGACTGTTGTCAATCAAGCGGGCGAAGTTTTAATGGAACATGCGGTTGCAACAGGCGATATTTGGCGGATGTGTCAAACCAAAGATATTGCCATTCAAGATTGGGTTAAATTAGCCGTTAATCGTGCCACATTAACCCAAAATCCTGCTATTTTTTGGCTCGATCCAGAACGCGCCCATGATCGCAATTTAATTAATAAAGTTAATGAATATTTACCACAACATAATACTTCAGGATTAGACATTCAAATATTAGCGCCTATTGCCGCCACCCATCATGCCTTAGCCCGAGTTAAAGCGGGACAAGATACCATTTCAGTAACAGGGAATGTATTACGGGATTATTTAACTGATTTATTTCCAATTTTAGAATTAGGTACTAGTGCTAAAATGTTATCTATTGTGCCTTTATTAGCAGGCGGGGGCTTATTTGAAACAGGAGCGGGCGGATCAGCACCTAAACATGTTCAACAATTTCTTGAAGAAAATCATTTGCGTTGGGATTCATTAGGGGAATATCTCGCCCTTGCTGTTTCATTAGAAGATTTGGCAATTAAAACAAAAAATAATAAAGCCCAAGTTTTAGCAACCGCTTTAAATACCGCTAATAGTCAATATTTATCACAAAATCGCTCACCTTCTCGCAAAGTTAAAGAATTAGATAATCGCGGCAGTAGTTTTTATTTAGCTTATTATTGGGCGCAAGCTTTAGCAGAACAAACCGAAGAGCAGGCATTACAAGATTATTTTAAAGTGATTTATCAACAGCTTGAGCAGAATAAAAGTGCTATTTTAGAAGAACTTAATAGTGTGCAAGGACAAAAAGTTGATTTAGGCGGGTATTATCAGCCTGATATTGATTTGATTACTAAGGTAATGCGTCCTAGTGGGTTGTTTAATGAGATTATTGATCGGTAGATTGTAAAAGACGCACGGCGGTGCGTCTCTACGTGTTGTATTGGATTTATTTTTTAATTTCTTTAATTACATCTTTTGCCATATCTGCAATTTCAACAGGGGCGGATAGTAATATTTGATCATCTCCTTCAACGGTTTTAATTGCTAGGATAAAGGGTTGTAGAAAAGTAGCATAAGGGCTGTTTTGCATTAAGTCTGCTAGTTTTGTGGCTAGACCTATTTGGTGGCATTCTTTGCATTGTTCTTTTAGGCGGAAGAATTCCTGAGTATCTCCTGTTTCTGCTTTTTTAGTAAGTTCTATTAAGGCTTGGGAAGCTAAATCTAAGTTATTAAGATAGAGATGGGCTTGTAAAAGTAAAAAGGGTTCTTTCGTTTTGGTTATTGCTGTGCGATAAAGTGTTTTAATTTCTTTCGGATCTTTATTTTGTAAAATTAGTAATCGAGCTAAATTAGCGTAAGCAAAAGAATCTTCTTCTTGTAATTCAATTGATTTTTTATAAGCTTTTTCTGCTTCTGGATAATTATTTAAATAATATTGTAATAAACGACCTAAACCATTCCATGGATATGAATCTTTAGGATCTAATTCAATTGCTTTTTTATAGGCTTTTTCTGCTTCTGGATAATTATTTAAATGATCTTGTAATAAATTACCTAAATTATTCCATGGAGCTGAAAATTTAGGATCTAATTTGATTGCTTTTTTATAGGCTCTTTCTGATTCTGGATAATTATTTAAATGAATTTGTAATAAATTACCTAAACCATTCCATGGATATGAATCTTTAGGATCTAATTCAATTGCTTTTTTATAGGCTTTTTCTGCTTCTGGATAATTATTTAAATGATCTTGTAATAAATTACCTAAATTATTCCATGGAGCTGAAAATTTAGGATCTAATTTGATTGCTTTTTTATAGGCTCTTTCTGATTCTGGATAATTATTTAAATGAATTTGTAATAAATTACCTAAATTTTTCCATAAAACTGAATCTTTGGGATCTAATTCAATTGCTTTTTTAAAAGCTTTTTCCACTTCTTGATAATCTGAAATATCATTAATTTTATCTGGAAAATCTTCATAAATTGATTTTACCGCATTACTTTCTAACTCACATCGAATGCTATCTTGTTCAGAAAGTGTTTCAGCTAAAACAAGAGAATATTCATAATCATCTAAACTACTAAGCTCCCCGCAACAAATCCTCCGATTTTGCTGCCTCGCCATCGAAATCAATTCTTCACTATCAAACCAAAGCCGCATAAAAGCTATTAAATAATTAAATCTTAACCTTAACCGCCTTGGTGCATTACGCATTAAATACCAAATATTAAAAAAACGTTCACTCACCTGATAACCCTTACGCGAAGTATTAGGTAATGCTGTTTTTTCAATTAAACCTTCTAACTCAAGGCGTAATAATTGCGGGCTAATAGAAGATTTTTCTAAACCTGAAACAGTACTTAATTTTGCTAAAGAAATAGGCGCCCAATATTCAAATAAATGCGCTAGAATCTTACGGGGTTGTTCCGCAAGGTTTTCCATGCGGGCTTTATATAAAGGTGAAATATTATCTAAAAGCCGTTTTAAATCAGCTTGTACTTCATTTTCCCCGCCTGCTGAAATTAATTCATATAACATCACGGTGGTGCGTAAATTTCCACCACTTAAACGATGCATTGTTTTAAGTCGTGAAGGATATTTTTTAAAAATCATTTCAATTTCAGCAACGGCTTTTTCACCTGTTAAATTACGTCCAATGCCAAAAACGTTAGCAAGTTCTCGCATACAATCTTTAACTTCTTTTAAAACTAAAGGACGTAATTCAATATTATAAAAAAAATCTAAAAAGGTATCATGATAAAGTCCATCTGCATCAACAGGTTGATAGCTACAACCTAACCAAAAAAAACAAGGGCTATTTTGTAATGTTTTGCGTAATCTCCATAATTGTGAAGCCCCCGCATCGGCTTTTTTCTTTTTACCACTATGACTTAAATTGCTTAATAATAAATCGGTACTATCAATTAATAATAACAAGCGTTTTTGATGTTTAGTGCCCCATTGTTGTAAAAAATCTAATACTTTATTGTCATTAGAAGTCTCTTTTAATGACTCTAAAAAAGTATCAATTTCATGCTGTTGTTTAGAACCTTCAGGTAAACTATCTGCTAAGGAATCTAGTACATTGGTCCAAAACTGGGTTAAAGTTGCAACGGTATATTGTTCTTCGGGAAAACGTAGTGCCAGCCAATTTTTAGATAATATTTTATCTTCTTCTATTGCCAATGCAACACGGCTTAATAGTGTTGATTTTCCCATGCCTCGCTGCCCTGTAATTAATAAATGCTGAGGTACTTCATTGGGTTTTGTTTGTTGAATAATTCGTAAAATATCTTTTAATTCTTTTTTACGAGCAACAAAAATAGCACTTAATTCTTCTGCACTGAGTAAATGGGGATTATATTTAATCGTCGCTCCAATATTGACTTGTTTTTTATCAAACATAATGACGTTTCCAATAATCCCGTAGTAAAAAAGAAAGAAAATTAAAGCGCCCTTTGCTATTAGCGGGCGTTAAATAACCTTCATCTTCTAATTTATTTAATAATTCTCTGATTTTCTCTTGTCGTTTATCAGGATCAGGCTGTCTTTTTGCCAAACGATTAGAAAGTTGAAGAAGGGTTAAACCCTCAGAAGTATTTGCAATGGCACTTAATATGTCTTTACAAAAATCAAAATCCCCGCCTTCGAGACTTTTTGATAAACGATTAATCCAATGAATAAAACGGGATTGTAATATTAATAAAGACTCATAACCCGCATCAATATCATTATTATTAATTTGTTGTTCGATTAATTCTAATTCATCTTCTCGATCTATTGCGGCTGAATGACTTTCTTTTAATAATAAATTTAAATAATAAGGAGATAACCAACCCACTTTTTTACAAAGATATTCTATTGAGACTGTCGAAATTTCCCATTCTAAGCGTTGTGTTTGTATTTTAATCATTTTACAAGCTTCTTTATGACTAAAATCTTTTACTACAATTTCATGGCAATCATTAAGGCGGGTATCAAGTTGATGTTTTGCTAATAAATAATTAACACCAATCGAACCCGTAAAAATAAATCGACAAGCTGTGTCTGTTTGTCGCCATGAACGTAACCATGATAATAAAGCATCCGCTTCTGCTTTATCTTGTTCTATGAGTTTCTCCAAAAAAACAGAAAATTCATCTATTTGAATAATAAGGGGTTGTTCTGTTAGCTGTTGTTGTAATTTTTTTGCCGCAGGATACCAAGTGTAACCTTCATCATTTTGTAAAGAAACTTCCGTATTTCCGACTTTTATTGATTTTACTTGATGAATCTTTTTTGATACTTTTTTAAAAAAAGTTTGAATCTTTGTTTTAGGTACAGCATTGGTTAAAAGTTGAATAAATTGTTCCGCATTTTCCGCCTCGCCAACATCTTCATTAAACACTAAAAAACCTTTTTGCTCCGCCTCTTCTTCTATTTTTTTTAAAATAGAGCTTTTACCTAAACGCCGAACACCCCGAAGAATTAAATGATTTTTTTCAAGACTGTGCCAAATCTCTTCTCGAATTCTAATCCGATCAAAAAAATCATCCCCTGTTGCAATATTGCCTAATTTCATAAAATTTTAAAATTCCAAGTTAATAATAAAATTCATTATAAATACAAAACTGTATTAATACAAATTTGTATTTATTATTTTTTTAAGATTTCGTCGGAGAGGCATTTTGGAAATCCCCTTCCAATTTGTTATACTCCCACCCTTTAAAATTTTTAATTAAAATATAAATGAATTACAAACCCTTTTTATTTTGTATTAGCTTATTTATAAGTAACTCCCTTTTTGCTTTCCAACCTTTTTTTGATAATAATCCTCAAACCCGTTATGCCCCGCCTGATCCTCAACTAACAGATTTTGATTTAGAAGTTTTAGAATTGTGTGGCAAATGGGGAGCAAAAGTAAATGCTTTAGATTTTGAAAAAATGATGCTTAATAATAACAGTGCTCCCGCCTTGGCTTATATTAAAAATAGTCTTGGAAATCGTATTTTTAGAAAAGCAAAAACAAATAAAGATTTTGTTCAACAATTACGCCGTGTTTGGTTTGAACAAAAAGGCTTTAAACATGTTTTTTGTGGTGAACCGAGTTTAAATAATGGCTTAGGTGGATTACATTATGCACCTCGATATTGGCAAGCTCAGGATGAAAAGTGGGCGGGGCATCGGGCTTTAATTCGAGATTTTAAAAAACGTCCATTAAAAGCTTGTCGACAATATTATATTAAAGAAAATATTAAACCGCCGATTTATACTATTGGCTTAGAATATAAAAATCCTCGCAATAATCGAACTCAAGTAAAATGTTTAAGTGGTTATCATTATAAAATGAGCGCTCAAGATATTTTAATTGCGGGCACCAAAGCCTTTAAACAAGCCAATAAAAAAGTAGGCAAAAATGCCAAAGCAGCTTGTTTATTTAAAACTCAAGGGAGTAAAGCCGCATCACATTATAGTACCCTCGTTATTAAAAGCCGTGCTTTAAGAACTTTTTACCCGATGGCGGATAAAAAACCTTATTGTAAAAAAGATAAACGTAATATAAGCGCTTGTTTCTGTTCAAAATTATAAATCGAAAATAAACCTATGAAAAATTTCCAAGAAGCCATGCAGTTTCGCCATGCTTGTAAAAACTTTATTGAAAATAAAGCCATTCCCAATGATTTATTTCAACAAGTTTTAGAAGCTTGCCGCCTTTCCCCGTCCTCTTTTGGTATGGAACATTGGCGTTTATTACAAATTAAAAATCCAGAATTACGCCAAGCTTTACGCCCTGCCTGTTGGAATCAACCCCAAATCACCGAAGCCAGTGAATTATTGGTTATTTTAGCCAAAACTCAAGATGTTGAACCTAATACTGATTATGTTGAACATGCTTTTAAACGGCGCAACTTAGATCAAGCGGGTACGGAAGCTTATTTAAAACTCTATAATGATTATTTTAAGGGTCAAATCAAACCCCATCTAGGTTCAACTTATGCTTGGAGCAGTAAACAATGTTATATGGCTTTAGCAAATATGATGACTTGTGCGGCAAGCTTGGAAATTGACAGTTGCCCGATTGAAGGTTTTGATAAAGAACAAGTAGAAAGCGTATTAAAGATTGATACCAAAATTGAAGAAGTGGCGGTTGTTGTGGCTTTTGGTTATCGAATTAATCCACAATCTATTGCTTATCGTTTAGATTTAGAACAAATCTTAGAAATTCGCTAAAATTCCAATGACCCAAAATAAACCAAGACGTAAAGAAATTGATATTGCCATTGAAGCGATTTGTAATAAAGGGTGTAAACAAGTTCACTTAGATATTTTACAAATAGAAACGGCAAAATCAATTCCAAAAGAATTGGCTATTTTAAATAATCATGAACAACAATTAGTGTTAAAAGAATTAAAAGAAATTATGGCAACTTATGGCGATAGTTGCCGTTTATAATTTAAGGTGCCGTGGAAACGCCTTCGGTTAAAGAAAGCTTTTCTTTATTTTTTTCAATAATATTATCACCAATCCCACTGACTCTTTTTAAATCATTAATTGATTTAAATTCACCATATTTTGCTCGATAAAGCACAATGGCGTGGGCTTTTCCTTCTCCCACTCCACCTAATAACTCAAAAGCGCTAGCATCTGCGGTATTGATATTAATCACTTCCGCGCTGACTATTTGACTCAATATTGATAATACTAAAAAAAATCCAATCAATAATTTCATTACAACATTCCAAAGTTTAAAAAACTAAGGTTAGCAAAAAATGACAGAAATATTTGAATAATTTGATAAACTAAACTCATGACAGAAAATCAAAAAAATCAAGTTCAATGGCTAAC
>Ga0256847_1001788_pt1 | contig 10267 bp, 12 predicted proteins | sample TeddybearmetaG_FD_189099 | JGI IMG/M metagenome (GOLD analysis project Ga0256847, IMG submission 189099) | Hydrothermal vent microbial communities from East Pacific Rise, Pacific Ocean - Teddybear | ecosystem: Environmental > Aquatic > Marine > Hydrothermal vents | place: Pacific Ocean: East... | reverse complement strand
AAAAATATTGTTGGCTGACTGAACATGTCTATTAATAAGGTTGAATAAAACAAACAGGTCATATTAATTTTCTCTTTTTACCAAAGCATAAAAATCATTTTCAAGTGGAAGGTACCCTTGGTTATACACAAAATAGTAAATAGTTCCAGCTTTTGTGGTATAAGTATTCGTGAAATATTCAAAATTGAAGCCTTTATTTAGTAGCTTTTCTTTTGTAGTTTTTGTTTTTTGGTTTGGGTTTAGTGCCTCTAGGATGCGCCAATTTTTGCGTAACTTATTGTTAACAGTACGCATAAAATTGGTGCTATCTTTGTTAAAACGGTTGTTAAATGAATTTCTACAGGCGTCGCTACAGAATTTTTTATCGGCTCTACCAATAAGTTTATCTTTACACTCTAAGCACTGTTTTTCCATAAATTATTAATAATCTGTAATATGCCCCCAATTTTCACCCGATTTAATACGGTATAGTTGCATTTCAGAAATTCCAAACTGTTTAGCGATAATGCGCATACGTGTTTTTCGGTTAGGGTCGAATATTTTACGTTTTATAATACGAACCCTTCCTGCATTTAATTTCGAGTATGTTGGGTATTTCTTTATTACCGCAGGGTTTTTCGCATTATGTGCATAAAGCTCTTTTCGTGTAACATATTTTAAGTTTCCAATATCGTTATTTAATTTATTGAAATCTTTATGTATTACATAGGTCTTCTCAGAATCCTGTTCTAAAAATAATTCTGCAACGATTCGATGTGTATAAATTAAATTTGTTTTACCATCTACTTTTGTACAGCAAAAAACTTCGTAACCACCAAGTTTGTAAAACTTTGTTGGTTTGCCTTTTAGGTTTTTTTTATCTTCATAAACGTTTCCTTTGTTTGAAACTTCAAATTGTTGTTTTTTCTTCCAATTTGATCTTGAGAAGCTTTTCCAGACTTCACGGGTTGTACTAATTGTCATGTTTGTATGTTTTGTGGGAGATATTCAAATATAATAAAAAAAGTCGATTTTATCTAGTCACTTTTTTCTGAAGTAATAAAAACACGATAGACAGCTTCAATTTTAAAGAAAATATTCCCTTTTATATCAGGGTTTAATTGTGTTCTGTTATCTCCAAATTGAAATGCTGAAAGACCAAAATCGATTGTATCATCAATATCATATACTTCAAAACTATTGGTTGTATACCCTATTTTTGCTCTTAATAACATGTTTTTTGTAAATGCATATTGAAAATAGGTCGAAAAATCTAATGAACCATGTTCGATATAAACAGTCTTGGTATTGTCTTGAGAAAGTTTAAAAGTTCTTCCTAAACCTATATAATCAAAACCGAGTGCTGTTTTATTTGATAATTTATAGTTTATATTGGCCGAAATAGGTAGTGATAAATCGGCTTCAAATTTAGTGTTCGGACTCGTATAAGAAATTCCGAATATTGGCGTCATAAAAAATCCATATGCTTCTTGGCTTCCGTATAAACCAAAACGGTATTTTAAATGCTCGTTCTTTTTGTATTTCAGAATAAGAAATGCGCCTAAATAAAAATCATCTCCCGTAATGTTTTTGTAATCTGAGGCTATCTTCGGAAGGAGTACATAGGTGCCGCTCCATTTTTCGGAATGGGTAATAGACAATCCTAATTTTAATGTTGTTGAATATAATTTACTATCGGAAGCATTTTCAAAAAGTTGCAATCCCGAATAACTAAAATCGAACCCTGTTATTAATGCTGTTTTTTCATTAAGTACAAAAGGGATCGTAATATTTGTATCAAAAGAATGTATAGTTGTACTTCCATCTGCATTTTCAAAATCAGATAAAAGCGTTTGCCCGTAACCACCTGTGAAAATATCGACATATTCTTGAGCGTATAGATTGATAGGAACGACAAAAAATAGAAACAGAAATATTAGACTGCGCATGGTTGGTTAGTTTTTATAAAGATACGGTTTCTTATAATTCATTTAAGAATCTATAAATATCAATAATATTTCCAACAATTACATATATAAAAAGTAAAGCAATACTAAAATTTACTAAAAGACCAATTATTTTTTTTGCAGTATTTGGCTCTTTAATTCCTCTTAGAGTATATATTAAACCCATAATAGAAGTATAGCCAATTGCAATTACAATGAGCCCTATTGTTATTGATGAAGTATCTGAATTGAAGTTTTGAAATATATTAATACTAATAATTAAACTTATTAAAAGTATACTTGCAACAATACTGTATTTAAATGATTTTGTTGAGTATGTTTTCATTTTTAATAGTTAAAATGTAAATAATTGATTCAATTTAATAAATTTTTTTAAATTAACAAATGTACATAAATGGCTGAAAATCATATTTTTGCAAAAAACAAATACTTATAACCGTTTGTAAACAACTATAAACGAAAGTAAGTAAGTAGCAACCAACTGTAAAAACAAAGTGAATGTATGTTTGCACCGTTGAATCGAGTAAATCGTAAAAACAAAGATTTATTTAGGTTCAGTTCGCTAGATCCTTAGGACGAACTTAAGGACAAATATTTAAAAACTTTTATTATGAGTACATTAAGAAACAAAGTGCAGTTAATTGGAAACTTAGGAAATGACCCAGAAATTATCAATTTAGACTCTGGTAAAAAATTAGCAAAATTTAGTGTTGCTACAAACGAATCTTACAAAAATTCGAGTGGAGAAAAAGTAACAGATACGCAATGGCATAATGTTATAGCTTGGGGGAAAACAGCCGAAATTATTGAAACCTATCTCACAAAAGGAAAAGAAGTTGCAATAGAAGGTAAGCTTACTTCTAGAAGTTATGAAGATAAAGAAGGGCAAAAAAAATACATCACAGAAATTGTTTGTAACGAGTTACTAATGCTTGGTAATAAATAATATATTTTAAAAAAAACCCTCAGATCTGAGGGTTTTTTTATTGATGCATATCATTTAAGAAAAAGAGGGATTATTGAAATTTCTTTTGATCAACTTAAAAATATTTTTCTAGTGGAACATTCTAGGCATAGAAGTCCAGTAAATTATTTTACCAATATCTTTTCTGCTCTAATTACATATAACTTTGCAAAGAAAAAACCATCTCTAAAAAAGATCTTGTAGACACAAAACAATTTGTACTTTTCTAAATTATATCGAACTCATGTTATGTTTTTGTTATAAGCAGCCCCATGTTCCTTTTGTATCACTAAAACAGCAATATTTCAATCTACAAAATGGAATCCCAAAAATATTCTCACAAACCATTTTATATCTGCAGTTTCCATCAATTCCCAATCCAGGATTTCCTCCAATATTGATACCAGGGGTATTAAACAATGCCCCAGCCATTTCAATCTGGATTGGGTAGTCGTTTGAAGATTGACCACTTTGAGAATCGTAAATCGTTTGAGGAACATTTCCAAGATTATTAGTTTTCTGTCCACAGCCACAATTTGATTCAGACTTTTTAAGTAGACTAGAACCACAGTGCTTACATTTTAGAGCTTCATCGTGTATTTCTTCTTTACAATACGGGCAAGTTCCGTCGTGGTCAGGTGTTATTGATATCGGTTTCTTTACGCAAGTTTTTCCACCATCTGAACACCACCAAACTTTGCCGTTCTTATCTGTACATTCCCAATAATCGGTCGCGATTTTTTCGCATTTGCCACCTTCTTTTTTGATGCTTTTCATTGTTTTCATAATTATTAAAATTAAATTTCACCTACTCTATTTTACAGTTTTCGGCTTCCCTGTTTTTTACATTTCAAAATTCGTAACATTCTCATTATCAATTGATGAGCAATCAACGTAATCGAGTGAGTGTTATCAACTGAAATTAATTAGGTTGTTTAACCCTATTGAATTAGGTTTCAGGACTTTGAAGAAAAATGGAGGATAGTAGTTACTTTGAATCGTAAACAAGTAACTTTAATAAATTAAAATGTAATATTATGAAAATAAAGACCTTAACATTGGTAGCGTTTGGATTCTTAACTACTATAATAATTTATAGTTGCAACAATACCACTGGAGTGGTATCGAACACAAACGAAACTATTTGCTCAAATTATACAGACATAAGCACCTTAGAAGTGGCACTGATTCATGCAATGACAAAAAAGTATAAAGAGAATCAACTTTCAATCATAAACCAATCTAGTAAAGAAGAGAATCACTATTTTAGTGAACCAGAACTGCCCGAAGAGCCATATGGTGATGCAAGAGCGATTTGGTTTGACTTAGAAACACTTAAAGCGTTTGTTTATCAAATTGAGATGAAGGCAAAGACACAAGGGGAGATACCTGTATCAAGTACGGATTTGGGTATTCGTATTTATTATGCCAGTTATCCAGATGCAAATTATGGGAGGTATGGTTATAGCGACCTATTAAGCGAAGATGGGAGTAATATACTACCAGAAAATTATCAAAAAAGACATACTTTAGTAATGATACCTACCATTCGTCGAGATGGACAAAATGTAGATTTTGATCCACTAAATGCGACTACATTTACCAAACCTTTGTCATCGAATCCTGCTAAATATTCACCTGGATCATCAACTCAAATGCTTGCCTTAACAGGAATTAGTAAAAGTACATCAACTAAAACGGAGGCGAAAAATCATGGCGGCTTGAGACCTCCTCCTCCTCTCGATGACGACGGAAATTTTTAAGATTGAAGACATGCAAGAACTTCAATTAACTCTAAAGGATGCCATGCTCTTTTCTGAATTTTTTTCAGCGCTAGTTGGCGTTCTTTATTTATATAAGCTAAGAAATAGTTATTGGAAGTGGTTTTCAATTTACTTAATCATCATATTTTTGCAAGAGTATTTCTGGATTGTCATAAATACGGGTTTTTATACATGGAACGTAGAATATTATGTTTTTTTTGGAATTCCATTTCAGTATATATTTCTGTATTGGCTTTATGCATATAAGTCGCTCAAAAAGAAAAAACTGTTCATACTGTGCTCATTCGTTTATTTAATAACGATAGGTATTGCGGTTGGTTTTGTAGCATTAGGACAAGTGCTTGCCTTAAGCACTACTGTCGGCACGCTTATACTAACGATATTGGTTGTTTTAGAATTTATCAAACAAATAAAAAATGATGACATTCTTAAATTTCGAAAAAATAAAATGTTTTATATAAACATTGCAATGGTGTTATTTTATATAGGGACCTATCCATACCATGTTTTTGGAAGCGAATTGTATAATGACTTTAGTAAAATTGATGCCATATATTATACTTATTTTCTCATTGCCAATTGTATTATGTATTTATTATTTGCAGCATCATTTATATGGGGGAAACAACAGTCATAATATTGTTAATTCTGTTTAACATCATTTTAATTGCATTTATTATTGCGATTGTAATTTTTGTTAGACAGTACCGAATAAAAAAGAAAACTCATTTAGCTGAAATTCAAGATATCGATGAGGTTCATAAAAAGGATCTTTTGGAGACAGAAATAGAGATTCAAACCCAAACCATGAAACATATTGGAAGAGAGATACATGATAATATTGGTCAGAAATTAACCCTAGCAAGTCTATACACACAGCAATTAGCATTTGAAAATAAAGCGCCTCTGATTAATGAAAATATTGAGAATATTGGTGAGATCATAAATCAATCTCTAACAGAGTTACGGGAACTATCTAAATCTCTTACAGATAATACTATAGAAAACTCGTCCATTTCGATGTTGATAGAAAATGAATGCAAAAAGATCAATGATTTGAAAAAGTGCAAGGTCAGTTTTAAAAACGATCATAATATTGACATACAATTGTATTCAACTAAAAGTATTTTATTTAGAATTACGCAGGAGTTTCTTCAAAATAGTATTAAACATGCTAATTGCAAAAATATTTCAGTGTCGTTAAATACCTCAGAAAATTATATTCAATTGATTCTTCAAGATGACGGAAGGGGATTTGAAATTGATAAGGTAAAGTCTAATGGAATAGGTCTTAAGAATATTGAAAAAAGGACTGAGTTGATAGGAGGAAGCTGTAAAATCGAAAGTCAGCACAATGAAGGAACCAAATTAACCATAGAAATCCCAATGTAAATGAAGCATACTATTGTTGTTGTAGATGATCATGTATTAATTGCTAATGCTTTGAGTAGTATTATTTCGAACTTCCTACAGTTTGAAGTGTTATATACTTGTGAAAATGGATTGGATTTTCAGGAAAAGCTCAAGACAAAACCGGTTCCAGATGTAGTGTTATTGGATATCAGTATGCCCATAATGGATGGTTTCGAGACTGCCAAATGGATAAAGGAAATGCATCCGACAATTTTAGTAATGGCATTAAGCATGCAAGAGGATGAACAAAGTCTCATTAAAATGATAAAAAATGGTTCCAAAGGATATATGCTTAAAAACGTTCATCCGTTAGAATTAGAAAAGGCCTTGGACGGTCTTGTGAAAAATGGTCATTTTTTCCCAGAATGGGCCGCAAGTAAGGTGTTTACAAGTATAAGTGACGATACCATTAACGCCAGTTCTAAGCTAAATTTATCTGAACGGGAGGTAGAGTTTCTAAAATATACTGTGACCGAGATGAACTACAAAGAAATTTCAGAAAAAATGTTTTGTAGTCCAAGAACCATTGAGAATTATAGGGACAGCTTATTCGAAAAATTAGAACTTAAAACAAGAGTTGGACTGGCGGTATATGCTTTAAAGAATGGTTATGCAGAATAATATTCATGAATTTTAGTGACTTGATATTTAGAAGAATCAGAATTTAAGCAAGGTGGGTTTATAAACGGGTAATAGCTTCTTTATCATTGTTGTCCAACTAAAACAATTCAGCTCTCTTTAAAGTCTTACTCTTGTTATGTTTAAAATGTATTTAAAACAAGACACCTTGCTTTTAGATAGTGTATTTAAAATTATGATTTGCAAATTTTTTAAATCATTACTTAGATGGTTAAAATCAAGTCTTTAGTTTTGTGTCTTTTAGTGAAACGGTCTTTTATCTCACAATAGTGGTTATTTATTATTCTCAATTACATAATCCAATACCTTTTTCATTAAATGTGCACGGTCTAAACCGCGAACATTATGAGGGTGCATTGGGTAACTTAAAAAATCAACTTGCTTTTTACTTTCTACAAAAGCCCTTAAAAGAGTCATGGTATGTTGGGGTACTACAACGGGATCTACACTTCCAATAATCTCAAGTAGTTTTCCATCGAGGTTTTGTACATAATTATGTACACGCGATTTCGCAAAGCCTTCCTCATTGTCTTGCCAACGATCCATATAGCGCTCTCCATACATAATTTCATACCATTTCCAGTCGGTTACAGGTCCTCCCGCAACAGCAGTTGTAAATACTCCTGGATGACGAAGCATTAACGAATTTGCCATAAAACCACCATAACTCCAACCATGTACAGCCAATCTATTTGCATCTACATACGGTAATGATTTTAAATATTCGACACCCGTTAATTGGTCTTCCATTTCTAATTCGCCTACTTGTCTGTGGATACCACTTTCAAAAGCAAAACCACGATATGCTGAGCCACGATTATCGAGTGTAAAAATAATATAATCTTGTTCGGCTGCCATCCACTGCATCCAAAGGTTCGATCCTGCCATCCATGAATTAGTAACCATTTGCGCATGTGTGCCACCATAAACATAAATTAAAACGGGGTATTTTTTAGACGCATCAAAATTTGAAGGCTTTAAAATTCGTCCGTATAAATCGGTTCCGTCTTTTGTTTTTAAAGTCACAAATTCGGTGCTCCCTAATTGATACTCTTTTAAGGGGTTTTTAGCAGTAAAAACTGTTTTTTCAACATTGCCATTAAGGCTTTTCAATTTAATAATTCTTGGCACATCGATGCTCGAATAGCTGTCGATGATGTAATTTCCATTCGGACTTAAATTAACCCGGTGCGAACCAGTTTCCGAAGTAATTGCTTCTGTTTTGCCAGTTTTAAGAGAAACTTTAAAGGCCTTCGTTTCACGGGCATCGGATCCAGTACCTGTAAGAATGAGGTTTTTCCCATTTAAATCAAAACCCAACATATTTTTTACAACCCAAGTATAGTTAGTAAGTTGCTTTATAAAACCTTTGTCAAGATCATACACATACACATTCATAAATCCGTCGCGCTCACTCATCCAAAGAAATTCGGTATTGCTTTTTGGAGTAAATAAAGCGATATGCTCTGGCTCAACCCATTTATCATTTTTTTCTTCAAAAAGTGTTTTTACTTTTTTTCCTGTTGAAGCGTCGTACATATTAAACCACATGTGATTCTGGTCGCGATTTATTTCGGCTACAAATACGTGCTTTTCATCTGGAGACCATGATAGGTTTGTTAAATAATGTTCGTCGCTAGTATCAATATCTAAATAAACAACAGTTTTATTTTGAAGGCTGTAAACACCTATTTTTGCAAGTTCGCTACCCATTCCGTTCATAGGGTATTTTATATTATTTAGGCTAGCTGGGGTTGTTGTAACATCTACCAAAGGGTAATCGGTAACATTACTTTCATCTTTTTGATAAAATGCAATATGTGTACCATTCGGGCTCCAAAATATTCCATGAGTAATACCAAATTCTGAACGTGCGATGGCTTGACCAGAAACAATGTTTTTATCTTCGGAAACAGTAATTGTTATTTTAGAATTTTTAGAAGTAGCGAGATATAAATTATTGTTGATTGTATATGCAACAGCGCTTGCTTTATCGTTAAAATCGGTGTTTTGTGCTTCAGCTGGATAGCTTATTTTTTCTGAAACCTTTTTGCTTCGGTAATTGTATTTTATAATACTATTATTATGATTAAAAAAGAGCGTTTCCGAAGTAATTTTTGAAAACCGATATGGCATTCTTTTTAAATCAGGAAGTACTTCTTGAAGATTTCCTAAATTAACAATGGGTCTACCTTTTTCGATATTTGGAAATTCTGCTGCTTGTGTGAAAAGCATATTCCCATCGATGTACGCAAAAGTATCAGATCCTTCAACCCATTGTAATGATTTTTGAGCGGGGTATAATCCTTTATATCTACCTAATACAGCATCTTCTAATGTAAGATGTTTAATTTCTTGAGCGGTAATTAAAGTTGTAAAAAATAGTATTAAAATAGGAATGAACTTTTTCATATTCGAGGTTTTAAAATTTTATCCAAATTTAATTATTTTATTTTTACTTTCTATCCTGAAAATTAATTTCTATCGCATAATCTAAATCTAAAGACAAATCCCTCTTTTTATTAGTATCTTTGAATAAAATTACATGTAATTATGTTATCAAATGCCTGCCAATATGCTATAAGATCGATGCTTTATTTGGCAATACATACGGATAAAATAAAAAAAATAGGCGTTAAAAAAATTGCTGAAGATTTAGAAACGCCCCAACCTTTTTTATCGAAGCTTCTACAACAACTTGCAAAAAATAACTTAGTTTCTTCTACAAAAGGACCCAAAGGAGGTTTTTATTTAACTAGACAAGATAAAGAGAATTCACTTTGGGATATTGTTATGTGTATTGATGGCGCAGAAAAATTCGATAAGTGCTTTATGGGTTTGGCTTCATGTAATGATGATAATCCGTGCCCTGTTCATTTTACAGTTGTCCCTTTTAAAAAGAAAATACTAAAAGATTTTAAAGATAAAACAGTTGCTGAGTTTACTTTTGAAATACTTCAAAAAGGTCGCGTAATTTCTTTAAAAGATTTTGATGTGACTAAAGATTAGTTTATTTAACTAAAATTTTATAGACACCAATTTGCCCTTCAATAGTTACTCTCATGAAATAATTTCCTGATGAAATTTGTGACATATTTATCTCTGTGTTATGACTATTAACTGTTTTATCAATAACAATTTGTCCGAGAAGATTATATAAAATAACCTTTTCTATATTTAATTCAGCATTTAAGTAAAGTCTATCTTGTGTTGGATTTGGATAAAAAATAAACCCTTCAAATATAGTATCATTTATTCCTAAAGTGGGTTCACACGATACTTCCATACTAAAGTTACCTTTACCATTAGGGCCAGTACCACTACCTTCTACAGCAATAATATACGTTGAAGACCCATCCGATGTAAAGCTTACTTGGGCATTATTATCACAAAAATTATCATTGGCAATAATCTGTGTGCCTCCACAACTATCATAAACAGTTAATCTAGAATTATAATCTGTCCCTATACATAATGATACAGTAATGATTTCTTCTTCTCCTGAACCTGTATAAGAATAC
>Ga0256847_1001787_pt1 | contig 10277 bp, 8 predicted proteins | sample TeddybearmetaG_FD_189099 | JGI IMG/M metagenome (GOLD analysis project Ga0256847, IMG submission 189099) | Hydrothermal vent microbial communities from East Pacific Rise, Pacific Ocean - Teddybear | ecosystem: Environmental > Aquatic > Marine > Hydrothermal vents | place: Pacific Ocean: East... | reverse complement strand
AGGTCGTCTAAGTCGCGATGTTGGCGTTGGTAATGGCCCGCAAGTGCTGTAAATTTTGCTCCGCCGATGACAGGGCTGCCGAGGGTTATTACTCTGGCGACGTTCTCTGGGCACTCTCGGGCGACCTCTCGTGCTAGATACCCGCCAAGGCTCCAGCCAACAATGGTCACGGGTTTGACAGAACTCTCGTTGATGACTTGTTGTCGCAACCGCGGCAGTAAGGCGAGCACATTGCCAGTGTTACGGCCGTGGGGCCATGTCTTGGCACGGTAGCCTAAGTAACTGAGGTAATTTCGCAGGATTAACGTAGACAAGTCACCGGCACCGAAACCCGGCCATACAAGTACGGTTTCACCATCGCCATGAGGCATGTTAGCGAGCCAAGGGGCTTGCCAGAAAAGTAATGAAAATTGGACGGGTGCAAGCATTTCACTTAAGAGTGAAATGCTTGGCGGTGCTTTCAAGCTTGCTGGCAACCGATTCATCCTTGTTCGTTCGGATAGTAAAAATATACAGCACGCTCGGCGGAAAGCAATTTGGGGTAGTGGGTAGTGATTCTGGTTGATGCTGGCCGAGGAACGACATACTATTTTTTTATCAAGATAGTGTTTTTAAATAAAAAAATGGATGCGACCATGATTTTTTCAGTAAATTTGTCAGGGTGTCACCAATGGTTGTGGTGACACGATATCTTGGCATGCGTAGTTATGCGGTCCTAATTGGCTTGGTTGCGTTGGTGTATGCCTTGCCGGGGGCGGTTTTGCTGATGGAGGGTGGCAGCTCACACTATCTGTTGGTAGGTGTTGTGCTCCTAGTCGCATCTGTATTTCTTTTCAAAAGACAGGTATTGGGCATATGGCTATTCACGGTGGCTGTTCTATGTACTTTGATTTGGGCAATCGGTGAGGCATACCAATATGAGACTCTGCGTTTTTGGGCACTGCCGTCAAGAATTGGGTTGCTTGGGTTTCTAGGGTTGGGGTTGCTGCTGCCGAGTTGGCGCAGGAGAATGTTGGTGTCAGAAACGCAAACGGCGAGCTTGAGTCTCTTTGTTTCGCTATTGGCTATGTTTTGCGTCACGGTCTTTGCTTACATCGAACTGGTCAACAACCTTACGGTGAGTCCAGGTCGCTTTGACGCCACAACACGGTCATCTTTGGCTAATGCTGCCACTGAGACTAATTGGCTGTCTTACGGTAACTCCCGTCGCGGCACACGATACTCACCAGCGGAACAAATCACGCCATCTAATGTGAATCAGCTCGACGTGGCTTGGAGTATTCGCACCGGTATAGGCGCAACGTTCAAAAATACCCCCACACAAGTTGGTGATCGACTATTTGTCTGTGGTGCAGGAAATATAATCATTGCTATGGATGCGGCATCTGGCAAAGAATTATGGCGGTATGACGCCCAAGTTAGTAAACACAGCAACTCGAGGCTTTCGTATTTTACAACGACTTGTCGCGGCGTATCTTGGTATGAAGCGCCTGTGGACTATGTCGGTGAATGTCCAACTCGAATACTCATGGGGACTACCGACGCCCGCCTACTTGCTGTGGATGCGCAAAGCGGTAAATTATGCACGACCTTTGGCGACAAGGGGCAGATAGACCTAACGAAAAATATGGGCGAGGTGCGGCCATCTTTTTACTTTGTTACTTCCTCACCTGCCATTGTGCGAGGCCGTGCCGTTGTGGGCGGTTGGGTGATGGACAACCAGGAGGTTAAAGAGCCTTCTGGTGTGATTCGTGCATTCGATTTGCTTACCGGGGAGTTCTCTTGGGCTTGGGATATGGGTCGGCCCGGCCAGGTAGGTGAACTTCAAGACGACGATATTTATACCCGCGGCACGCCAAATGTGTGGAGTACATTCAGTGTCGATGAAGAACGCGGCATAGTGTATGCGCCGCTAGGCAATGAGACCCCTGACTATTTTGGTGCAACCCGGCATCCGGCATCAGAACAACATGCCAGTTCAGTTGCAGCATTAAATGGCGAAACGGGTGAATTGATTTGGTCCTTCCAAACGGTTCATCATGATATTTGGGACTATGATGTGCCTTCGCAGCCTGCCCTGGTGGATATACCGAATGCCGAAGGCAAACTCGAACCAGCACTCGTTCAAGCGACTAAACGCGGTGAAGTGTTCATGCTCAACCGCGAAACCGGCGTGCCCATAGCACAGGTTACAGAGTTGCCTGTGCCGCAAGGTGGCGTGCCAGAAGATTGGACTGCCTTAACGCAACCATACTCGGCACTACCAAACCCTTTAAACAGAGTCATCACTGAGGCCGATATGTTTGGTGCGACGCCATTCGATTTACTTTGGTGCCGCATTGAATTCCGACGCATGCGGTATGAAGGTAACTTCACGCCACCATCGACTCAACCAAGCCTACAATACCCAGGTAATGCTGGTGGGTATAATTGGGGTGCGGTATCTATCGACGAGGAGCGTCATATCATGGTGGGTAATTTGCTAAATACTGGCAACCGCACACGTTTAGTGCCAAGGGCTGAAATGGATGCTGGTGCACCAGGTTCACCACAACTTGGTACGCCGTATGGCATGCAGACACGCATGTTTCGATCGCCCTTGGGTGTACCGTGCACACAGCCGCCCTTCGGCATGCTGGTAGCCATTGACTTGCAGAATCAGTCGCTACTGTGGCAACGGTCCATTGGTACCGGTGAGGAGTTAATCGGTTTGCCGTTGGAGATCGGAACCCCAGCAGTTACCGGTGGCACCATGATTACCAAATCTGGGTTAGTGTTTTTTGCGGCGGCTATGGACAACAGTATTCGCGCCTTAGATTTGCTGACAGGTGCTGAAATTTGGCGTCACAAGCTTCCGCAAACAGCTCAGTCCACCCCCATTAGTTATATATTACCCGAGTCAAGCGAACAGATGATTGTGATCACCTTGCCACAAGATACAACCGATGCAGAGTTGCCCGAAAACGAACAGCTAGGTGGCTACGTCATCGCCTTTAAACTCAAATCGAGCGGCTCGTAGTAATGCACCTTATTTGCGAGCAAAGGTATTTGAACTTGATGGAATGAAGTCGCTGGCGCGCGCATCTGCGTAGGTTGGGGCTAGCTCAGTTGCAGAGTCACCAGATATGCGGGTCCCGCGTAACACCCGTGGGTAACTTTGGTCGTAAGGCCGTGCTCTATGCATCAAACATCTATTGTCCCAGACCACGATGTCGCCAACCTGCCACGAGTGTTGGTACACTCGCGGCGGCTGACAAGCATTTTCGAGTAGTGTTGTTAACAGTTGGGCTGATTTTTCTGCTTCCATGCCGACAATGCCATACGCGTGGCGACCTGTGTAAATAGACTTTCGACCTGTTTCCGGGTGAGTTTTTACTAGTGGACGCAGGGGTGCTCCTTTGTCGTGTAGACCGTAGTAGTTGTCTGTCTTGTGGGTGAAGCCAGCGGATTCTTGGGAGTAATAGAGCGAGTGGTGGGCGCTCAGACTTTCTAGCTGGGTTTGCGTAGCTTGGTCTAGAGCATCCCAGGCGGCGCGCATATCTGCAAATTCTGTTTCTCCCTTACCGGGTGGCAAGGTGATCGCACTTAACATGGCGACTTTGGAGGCCACCGGCATATAAGTGCTGTCAGTATGCCAGCCTTCATTGCCGCGCAATATTTGGTATTGGTACTCATCCGCTTCTGCCAACGTGCCGTTGGCTTTCTGGTTTGATATGGCAAAGTTTGCGCCGGATTGTTTTGGGGATAGCATTTCCGTTTCGCCAAAGCGACGTGCAAATATGCCTTGATCGTCTTCACTAAGATACTGTTGAGGAAATATCAGGACGCCATGGATTAAGAATGCGACGTAAATGCTCTCCCAAGTTTGGGCATCAAGATCGGCTAATACAACGCCGGTCACAACGGCGCCTAATGTTGCGTCTGTCGGGGTAATCTTCAGCGTAGTAATTTTTTCATTTGACATCTGAATTCTCCTTGCCCAATTTGGCGAAGCCTTTTCTTGCTGAGCTCTGTTCACGGTAACATTCGCATGGTAATCCATATTGACACGTTTAAGTAAGTGTTCAGTTATGCACTTCAAGAGGAGGGTGCGGTGCTGCGGCAACTGCTATAGTCTTTGGGGAATCAAATTAAAGGGGAAATACACCATGATTGATTTTGAAGTGCCACCAGAAACCAAAGCTATACGAGCTAAGGTGAGAGAGTTTGTGCAAACGGTTTGTATACCGGCAGAGGAAACTTGTACCGCCGAAAATTTCGAAGTGGTGCTTGCAGAACTGCGTGGCAAGGCTCGCGCGCAGGGTCTTTGGTGCCCATTTATTCCTACTGAACACGGCGGCATGGGGCTGCGGCCGCTAGCGAATGCTTTGGTACAAATGGAGTTGGGCGAGAGTTTTCTCGGTGCATTGTCTTTGAACACTCAAGGCCCTGACGATGCCACTATGTTGACATTGCTAGAACACGGTACCGATGCACAAAAAGAACAATACCTAAAGCCTCTCTTGGAAGGGCAAAAACGTATCTGTTATTCCATGACGGAGAAGGCGGCTGGCGCAGATGCAACGGGAATGCAAACAACCGCAGTTTTAGATGGAGACAATTGGATACTCAATGGTGAAAAGTGGTTTAGCTCTTCGGCCAGCGTTGCCGATATTGCGGTTGTGATGGCTAAGACTGATCCTGATGCGCCTCGGCATGAACAATACAGCACCTTTATTGTTGAGCTGCCTAACCCAGGCTATGAAATTGTGCGCAACATAGAAACCATGCAGCCGCACACTGATCTAGGACTGAAATTGGGCGGCTCTCACTCTGAGATCCTGATAAATAATCTCGTTGTACCGCGAGACAATATTCTTGGTGGTCGTGGGAAAGGTTTTTCCATGGGCCAACACAGATTAGCGTACGGGCGCCTTCGTCATGGTATGCACAATGTGGCGATTGCTCAGCGTGCACTTGACCTGGCAGCCGGTCATGTGATTCAACGTAGTACCTTTGGCAAACGGCTTGCGGATCGACAAGGGGTGCGTTGGATGCTGGCTGATTGTGCGGCTGAAATTTATAAAGCCCGACTTATGTTACTTCACATTGCCTACAAGGCAGAGCGTGGCGATGACCTACGCCAAGAAAATGGTATTGCCAAAGTTTTTCTGGCGCATATGGTTCACCAAGTGGTGGACACAGCATTACAATTGCATGGTGCCCTTGGCTACAGTCATGACACACCATTGGCCCGTTGGTATACCAGTATACGCAGCCAGCGTTTGGTCGATGGGCCAGATGAAGTGCATCGCTGGCGTACCGGTGCGAATGTGATAAAAGCCTATGAAGAGCACGGCACAACAGCTTCGGCTTGTGGTGGTGAATTGCTTTAGTTGGCGCCAATTTATGATGGTGGGTCGCTCCCCCTGCTTGGGGGTGGGGTGTCCTGGCATCAAGCTGTGTAAGTCACCAGTACGGAGGAATTATTTATGCCAGGAAAATATTCACGCCGAAATATTCTGCGCACTGGGTCAATTGGCCTTGGTGCGAGTTTACTTGGGCTAAGTGGCGGTGCACACGCTGCAAATCAGGCTATTGGTATTCAGCTTTATACTGTGCGTGATCGTATGGCGCAGAGCCTTCCGGACACGCTAACGGCATTGTCTACCCTTGGCTACCGCGAGGTTGAGTTTGCGGGTTACTATGAACATTCACCAAAACAAATCAAAACCTTACTGACCCAACTTAATTTGATATCACCGTCCACCCATGTGGCCCTGGCTCAAATTACTGACAACTTGTCACAAACTCTGGATATCATGGCGGAGATTGGGCATGAGTATGTGGTGCTGGCGTATCTTAGCCCGGAGCAACGCAAGGGTGGGCTCGATGGCTATAAGCGATATGCGGAGCTGTTTAGTGAAGTAGGCATTGCTACAAAAAAAATGGGTATGCAGTTTGGTTATCATAACCACGCGTTTGAATTTGAAGCGATAGATGGCGTTAAACCCTATGACTTGTTGTTGCAGCAAGTAGATTCTGATCTGATGAAAATGACCATGGATCTATTTTGGATCAACAAAGCCGGCCATGACCCGCTGGATTACTTTGCTAAGCATCCAGGGAGGTTTGCACAGTGTCATGTAAAAGACATGGATGCTGCAGGCAACATGGTAGATGTCGGTGCAGGCATTATTGATTTTGCAGCAATATTTTTACAACGAGAAATTGCTGGTTTTGAACATTTCTATGTTGAACACGATCAGCCTGCGGATTCTTTGGCCTCTGCTAAACGCAGCCTCGCCCACCTGCAGAATGTACTTGGTTAACTACTCTGTTGGATACCCTTTTTCGAGCCAGGCGTCCATACCACCCACCAGTGGGTAAACACGTATGCCGAATTTCTTCAAGTAAAGTGCTACACGAGCGCTAGATGCTTCACTAGGTCACGTGCAAACCAAGACGACATCATGGCGAGTAGGTATCTCATCTCGTCGAATGCGTATTTCGTTTATTGGGATTCGAATTGCCCCAGGTATGCCAAGCGGTTGGAGTTCAAAATCTAACTTCTGCCTTAAGTCGATAATGGTGGTTTCTTGGCCTGCATCAAGCCGCTGCATGAGTGTGTCTGGGCTTAGTCTGCTCAGTCGATGTTGACGTAAGAACGCGCCCCACTGAATAATTTTGGCGAGTGCATATATGCCTAAGATACTGGCTACCGCATAAGTTATGCCTCCGGAGATGTTGCGAAGTTCATCTAGAACTGTGTCAATTTGCGGTGCAAAGAAGTAGCCACCAAGAATAAATGGCAGTAGAAAAAGTAGCGTGCCGACTAAATCTAGCGCAATAAACCCTAAAAAAGGTGCGCGGGCAAAGCCGGTAGAGGCTGGTGCTAAGGTCTGTACACCAGGGAGATATTTGGCGATGAGCAGCGTAGCTGGGCCATACTTACTAAAGGCGGTGCGGGTGGACGTTACGCAGCTATCAGGTTCAATGGATAAGCGACAGACTAAGCCAATTGCTTTTGCACCACCTACGCGCCCGAAGAAATACCACAAGCTGTCCGCCAGTAGCGTCGCACTTGCGGCAGCCACGATGGTTGGTATGAGTTCCAAGTCGCCCGAGGCTGCCAGCGCGCCGACAGCGACTAGTAGCGGGATAGAGGGGATGGGAAGCGCGGCTTGATCGGCAAACATCCAGATAAAGATGATGATGGTGCCATGGGCAGCCAGCAACGCTAGGCCGCTTGTGAGAAAATCTTCCATAGTTAAAGCTTATACAATGTCTACTGATCTACCGCGGTCGTCATCATTAAAAACCCCGTGAATGCGGCGTTATTGGGGGACAAACTAGGGCTGAGCATGGCTTTCATTTCCGTTATTGCGGCTCGGTAGCCTACATAAAATGCCCAGGTAGGCTTGGGGTTGTAAACGAGTTTGTCAAGTTCGAATTGTCGGATAACGTTCTTAGTCGTCGTCGGCTTCACGAATACATCATGTTGGGGTCTGTAGTGGTGTGGGCAGATTGAAATGAGGCTCCATTTAGCAAGCTTTGCCTCACGTAGAATATCGAGCACCTCGTTAAAGCCTTTTTCCTTCTTACCGTGAATCATTTTATAGAACCCTTGGGTCAACAATTCTCGGTCTTGTTGATTCATACCTTTTACAAAATCTCGAAATTTTGGTTTTTCAAACATCGAAATCATAGAGGATCGGGTCACGATTTTTGTAATGTCTTCGAGTACCTGGCCTTGGTTGTTGAAGCTCTTCTTGGCCAACGCGGTTGCAGCAAATTCTGAAAGCTTGTCGACATTATGCTTTTTACCAATCGCGCGCATATCTTCGTTGGCGAAACCGCCAGGATAACGTTGTAGAAAGGTAGCCTCTGCTTCAAGTAGTTTATCAATATTCATAGTTCGCTAAATTTTCCTGGCCTATTGCTAGATGGACAATCCACGCACGGGTTTGTGCAGGAACGCGCTGATTAGCATGATATTCTGCGTGACTTTTTTAGCAACGACCACAGCGGGTTTTCTATGAATATGCAGGTTTCGAAAACGCCTAAGCCTATGCAGCACGCGCCTGTTTCTCTGTTAGATGTGCTTGATGTTCGATCTCTACCTGGCGATGATCGATTTGTCGGCATCCCAGGCGAATACCCAATGTCGCTGCTTTACGGTGGACATCTACTAGGCCAGGCCGTAGCTGCTGCGCTGCGTACAGTAACAGATGATTTCGCTGCGAACTCATTGCATGCCCTGTTTCTTCGGGCCGGAGAGCTTAATGTTCCAATTGAATACCAGGTGACGCGGCTACGCGATGGGCGTCGCTATGTCACACGTTTGATCGAAGCGTTCCAACACGGCAAATTAATGCTCACCATGACTTTATCAGCAAAGCTACCTGAGGCCGGCGACGAACATCAACCAGTTATGCCGGTTGTACGGTCTGCACAAGAACTTGTTGCTGAGCGTGAAGCTGCAGGCATCGAGGTGCGCGCGTTGCCTATGTCAAGTTATGGCTTGCAGATAGAATCTTTAGACGGTTTCCACCCGGCGTCGCCCGACTTTGGTAAGCCGTGTATTGCTCAGTGGCTTGGGGTAAAGCAGGTAGCACAGGCGAGTCTTCACATTCGGCAAGCGGCCCTAGCATATGTCTCCGATGGCACCATGATGTTTAACGCACTACGTCCCTATGGCTCCATTGCATCTTCTCACGCTGCGACAAGTCTGGATCATGCCCTTTGGTTTCACCACGAGGTGGATTTCGCGCACTGGATTTTGTTTGATCAAAGTAGCCCCACGGCTACAGATACTCGTGGTTTGAATCATGCGCACATGTTCGCCCAAGACGGCAAGCTTATCGCTACTGTTATGCAGGAGAGCATGCTTAAGAGGTTAAGTACCTAGCGGATTTTTGGCTGATGGCTTTCTTGTAATCCCTGTGCGAACCGCGCGGCTGCTGGGGATAAGGCATGGGCTTTGCGACGTGCCAAACCAAGATGCCGGGTTATCTCGAGTCCGCTGATCTTAATCTCGCGTACTAATTGTTGTTCTTGTATACCCAGCTGAGAGACGAACGCTAAGCTACCAGTGGTTGCCACCATGCGTACAATGGCGGGAATTGAGCGAAGCTCCATGACAACGTTAATCTCTACCCCAGCTTCGCGCAGATGTGCATCAACAATCTGCCGAATAGCGCTGCCGCCTTCAAAGCCGACAAAATTCTGTCCGTCTAACATAGCCACAGAGAGCGTCTTAGTATTTGCTAATGGATTGTCGGCTGCTGCGATGAGCACAATATGGTCGTCTACTAAGGGCAGAATTTCGAGCCCGGTGGTGCGTACAGGTTGAGTGACTAAGCCAAGTTCTAGACGTCCGTTGGCTACGTCGCTAGCGATCTCGCTACTGCCGGCTTCTTTGACGTGAAAGTGTACCAGTGGGAAAGCGCGTTGAAATTTAGCGATCGCATCCGGTAACACAAATGATACGGCAGTCGCGCCTCCACCAATGCGCACGGTGCCTCCTTCTACGCTTTGGTGGCTGGCGGCTTCTGCCTTAAGGCTGTCATAACGATCAATCAAGACCCTTGCTTCGCGATCCACGACACTGCCAATTTCGGTAAGCTCTGCTCCCTTGCGGCTGCGACTCAACAACTCTGAGCCAAATTCTTGCTCCAAATGCTGAATACGTCTGGTTAGCGCTGGTTGGGTGAGGCCCAGGCGATTGGCGGCCTCGGTTATGGCGCCAGCGTCAGCGACGGCAACCAGCGATCTTAGAAGGTCTAAATCCATAGCGATGTCAGTTGAAACTTGTTATCGATGCACAAAACATCACTCTCCCATAAAAATATTCTATGTTATACATGAAAACTATCCATTTTACGCATGATTGCGCCTCTGTTAAATTGCCTTCATTCGCAATCCAAGACTGAGGTTCCTATGTTAGAAGCTTATCGCGCCCACGCAGCCGAACGTGCTGAACACGGCATACCACCGTTACCCTTATCTGCTGAGCAGGTGAGCGGCTTGGTTGAGCTTTTGAAATCACCGCCAGCAGGCGACGAGGCATTTCTCCTAGATCTACTGACGAACCGCGTTCCACCTGGGGTAGACGATGCAGCCTACGTAAAAGCTGCGTTTTTAGCTGATGTGGCCAAGGGTGAAGTGGCTTGCCCGTTGCTTGATAGGACTGCGGCGACAGACTTGCTCGGTACGATGTTGGGTGGTTACAACATCATTCCCCTCGTTGAGCTGTTAGATGATGCAGAATTGGCTGGACAAGCGGCTACCGAGCT
>Ga0256847_1001786_pt1 | contig 10279 bp, 11 predicted proteins | sample TeddybearmetaG_FD_189099 | JGI IMG/M metagenome (GOLD analysis project Ga0256847, IMG submission 189099) | Hydrothermal vent microbial communities from East Pacific Rise, Pacific Ocean - Teddybear | ecosystem: Environmental > Aquatic > Marine > Hydrothermal vents | place: Pacific Ocean: East... | reverse complement strand
TCGAACAATGGAGGATCATTTGAAACGATAGGTGATACGCCCTTTGGTCAGATCATAAGGGGTCATTTCTACCAGCACTTTATCGCCCGCCAACACGCGGATACGATTTTTCCTCATCTTACCCGCAGTATGGGCGATGATTTCGTGATCATTGTCTTCCAGCGTGACGCGGAACGTTGCATTGGGCAACAATTCGGTGACAATGCCCGGGAATTCAAGAAGTTCTTCTTTTGCCATTCATTTGGACCTTAATGTTTGGCCGGACAATGCGCAGGTATGGCGATAAAATCAAGACCTAATACTATCGGTCGTAAATATTGACGCCTTTGCGGATTAAAATTTCGGAAAGTACCAGGCCTAAGAGCCAGGCAGACATAAACCGCGCCCATGACGTTTCCCGCCAATCAGCCCATTCAAGGCTGGATGCATGGCATAGACATCACGCGGTTCTGTGAAGCCAGTCGTGTTTGTGTCTTGATAGTTCGATGGAATTAATTTCACCATAACTATTTGATATAGTTGGAGTAAATATTTACTTGCTATGAATAATTCACAATTATCATCACGTAACCCTTCCATTCACCTCACGAAACATCACGCGCGATCGCGTAGAATCTCACATTTTGAACAATCATTCAAATGTTGGTGAGGTGCCTTCCATTCCTCTAAAATACATGGTTCCCTCCTCTGGCAAGCATGGTTGTTTCATTCAGGTGATCTTGGGGAGTGATAATAATCGTAAATTGCGAATACACCCCTCCGGGCGAACTTTAATACTCGCCCGGGGGGACATTTACATCAAACGGGGGAACGCTAAACACATCAATTGATCGATTGAAAGAAAGGTAACATAAATGCGTTCTACACAAAAAATGGCAGGGATAGCCTCCCTCTTGACCCTATTTGGTCTTGGAACAGCAAATGCAGCAGATGTTCTGGTACCCCCTCCAGCTCCGGCACCGAATGCAAACACGATACAACTGAAGGTTTCCGGGCAGGTTAACCGCGCTGTACTCTATGCTGATAATGATGACGATGATGAAGTATTTTTTGTCGACAATGATAACTCAGGAACCCGCTTCCGCTTTGTGGCTTCCGGTCGTCTGAATGATGATATCACGGCAGGTGCAACGATTGAGCTGCAGTTTGAATCAAGCTCCACAACCGATATCCGCTTTGGTAACAATGGCGGCACCGGTGGCACTCCACTTGGTGGCGGTGGAAACGGTGTTGGCGAACGTATCGGTGAAGTCTGGTTTAACTCTGCTTCCATGGGTAAACTTTCCCTTGGCCAGGGTAATACCGCATCTAACGGAACGTCAGAAGTTGATTTATCTGGCACAGGTATCATCAGCTATTCCGGTGTTGCTGATTCTGGTGGTGGCTTGGGTTTTGCACAAACAAATGGTGCCGGGACTGCGGATGATGACCGGATAGGTCAAATTTTCACCAATCTTGATGGCGGCAGCCGTCGTGACCGTATCCGTTATGACACGCCAACATTTGCTGGTTTCAGGGCCTCATCATCAGCTTCGCAAGGTGGGCGCTGGGACGTTGCTCTTCGCTACGCCAACCAGTTTGCTGGTGCACGTGTTGCTGGTGCAATCGCCTATCAGGGTGCCAATGCTGTTGGTGCTGGAAATAGGATTAACGGATCGCTTTCCGTTCTCCTGGACAATGGTCTCAGTTTAACTGTTGCAGGTGGTGAGAATGAAAACAATGGTCGCAAAGACACCATGTTCTATTATGGTAAAGTTGCTTTCACTACGTCCAGTATTTCTCAGTACGGTAAAACTTCCTTTGGCATCGATTATTTCAAAATAGAAGATAGTCGTGCAAATGGCGAAGATGGCACCTCTTATTCTGCGCATGTGGTGCAGAATTTAAACCCTGTTGGAGCGCAGCTTTATCTCTCTGCCCGGGTCTATGAAGAAGATGTGCGTGATGGAGCGGTGACCGGTAATCCGGATGATATCTTTATCATTATAGCGGGATCCCGTATCAAATTCTAATCATCTTAATCGTTTAGGATAGACAATATGAGGCAGGCAGTGGTTAGTAAAAAGAATGTACGAGCAATCTTGATTGTATGTGCTTTTGGCTTATTGACCACTGCCTGCCTTGGCGGCAAAGATTTTGAGTATCACGAAATTGACGCCATCGGCAAAGGCCCTGGATTTTTCACCGGTGATGCAGGCGAAGCAACGTTTGATCCCACAACCGGCGAATTAAAGATGGGCAACAGAGACGCTCTAAATGCCAAAAACAAACGCTCAGCCGAATTCAGACGCAAGCGCTCACGCGCCCGCCGCAAGCTTGAAGGCGCCACAGGCAGCTAGAACATTTCAAACATTTGGCGCGGCTGTGGCAACGAAGCGCTGTTTAATCTTTTTCATTAATGCATCTCTCACAGAGCGATAAGCATCAAGTATCTGTTCACGGCTGCCTGAGGCATCAGCGGGATCAAACGTTGCCCAGTAAATGGCATCAAGCGAGTTTGTGCGGGTCAGTTCAATCGCCGTATGATGAGCTTCCGGGGAGAGGGAGATAACAAGATCAAAGGATGTATCAACCAGATCATCAAAGCTTTTGGGTTCATGATCGGAAATATCAATTCCGATTTCATCCATAACAGCTTCAGCAAAACCAGAGATATCGCCTGCGCGTACACCCGCCGAATCAACAAATATCCTATGGCCCATAAAGTGGCGTAATATGCCAGCGGCCATGGGTGAGCGAATTGAGTTTTGAGAGCAGGCAAAAAGAACGGCACCGGGCAATTCTTCTGTGATTGCCTCCTCCATTCAGCCCTCAACCCTTCCAGTGCAATACGCACACGAGTGTAAACAGGCGCCTGGCGGTGGGAAAATCAATTTCAATCTTACCATCCAGACGGTCTTTCAGGATATGGCTGCCTTCATCATGCAGCCCGCGTCTGCCCATATCGATAGCTTCAATCTGACTGGGAGTTGAAGTTTTGATGGCAGCAAAATAACTTTCACAGATCATGAAGTAATCTTTGACAATCCGCCTGAAGGAGGAAAGAGACAGAACAACAGCAATGCAATGTTCTTCAGCCTCGCTGTAGACATCAAACATCAAGCGACCTTCTATAATTGACAAATGCAACTGATAAGGCCCGTCATCCTTGTTTTCGAGTTTGAAAAAATTGTCTTCCAATAAATCAAAAATAGCCACCTTGCGCTCATGTTCAACATCCGGCGTTGTGCGCGCCAGGGTTTTTTCATCCAGGGTTATGTTGACCAACTGATCGTTGTTTTTATTTTCATTCATCACCCATATCCCCTCTCGGATTGATGCGGATGGCGATGGACCGGGCGTGCGCTTCCAGCCCCTCAGATTTTGCCAGGGTAATTGCGTGCGATGCGAGGTGCTGCAAACCATCACTCGAACATTTTAGCAAAGACGTGCGCTTCATAAAATCAAGCACATTAAGCCCGGATGAAAACCGCGCACTTCTTGCTGTTGGCAACACATGATTGGGTCCGGCAACATAATCCCCAATGGCTTCTGGCGTATGGCGACCGATGAAAATGGCCCCGGCGTTAGTAATTTTCACGGCCAGTTCTTCGGCACGTTCGCAGGCAAGCTCCAGATGTTCAGGTGCCAGCTGGTCAATCAGCGGCACCGCTGCATCAAGCGTGTCAACAAGTATCACTGTGCCATAATCCGCCCAGCTTTTTTCTGCGATATCGCGTTTTGGCAAGGTTGTAAGCTGACGTTTCACTTCTTGTTCAACGGCCATGGCAAAGTCTTGATTATCACAAATTAAAATAGATTGTGCGACTGTATCATGCTCGGCTTGAGCCAGTAAATCAGCTGCAATCCAGGCAGGATCATTGTCTTTATCAGCCAGAACAAGCACTTCTGACGGGCCGGCAATCATATCAATACCAACGATACCAAAGACTTGACGTTTAGCTGCAGCTACATAGGCATTGCCGGGGCCAACAATTTTTACCACGGGTTTTATCGTGTCTGTGCCATAGGCAAGGGCGGCTATCGCCTGGGCACCGCCGATGCGATAAATCTCGTTAATGCCAGCTATTTTTGCTGCGGCCAGTACCGCTGAATTAAGTTTGCCTTTGGGCGTTGGCATGACCATCACCAGACGTTTTACACCGGCAACTTTGGCAGGCACCGCATTCATCAAAACCGAACTGGGGTAGCTGGCCAGACCTCCGGGGACATAAAGACCGGCGGTTTGAACGGCAGTCCACCTATGACCAAGTTCGACACCTTCGCCCTGTTCAAACCTGTCATCTTTCGGCCTTTGGCGCAGGTGATATGCCTTTATGCGCTCATGGGCAAATTCCAGAGCGGCCAGCACTTTTTCATCGCAATCGCGAAAGGCCTGCTCGATTTCTTCAGCCGAAACGGAAAGCGTGTCCGCATCAACGTCAAAGCCATCAAACTTTGCCGTATACTCAATCAGGGCAGCATCACCGCGCGCCTGGACGTTGGTAATAATTTCAGCCACGGTTGCGTTTACATCAACGGATATTTCGCGCTTCATGGTCAAGAGATTGGCAAATTTATCAGTAAATCCGGGTTCGGATATATCGAGCTTCAGCACCATCGCGAGGGTCTTTCATCTATCTAGAGCTGGGATGTCTATTCTTTTTCATGATCGGGCAAATTGTCAGTTTGCCAGGTTAATCCCAAATCACTTAACCGTGCTTCAATACACTCAACTTCAAGCCTGACTGCGCCACCACCTGCAAATACCAGTGTTATGGTTCCTGAAGGCGCTTGTGTTGGTGTAAATTCAATTGTCAAAAGATCAATGACGGCCTCTTTGTCCACTTGCATCACATTTGATTTTTTGACGCTTAATACACGGCCGAATTGAAGCCCGGTGCGATGGCGGTCATATGATTTCTTGTCGCGTTTGGCACCGAGTGCACTATTCCAGTCAAACCGGTTCAACACCATGACAAACTGTTGATCACGCTCCAGATAGGCCATGTCGCCAATTTTGACGACGGCATCTTGCAGATGAGCAGAAAGAACACCTAAATCATCACTGTCCAGAGCATTGAGTTTTAATAAAGTCATGTTGATTTTCTACAATACCGTTTTATTCCTGTAATATGCTGAACCACAGGAAACCCCACAAACATCTCTGATAAAGTGATAACGGGAGTAGCGTGTCTGTGCAACGAAAGAAAATCAGACAGGTCATTTTAAGCAAATTGTTGCGCGCCCATACAGGGCATCAAACTACTTAAATCCGCCAAGTTGACCGAAAGATTAATCTGACAATCTTTCTATCTTTGCCCCGCATTGGCCGAGTTTTTGTTCAATGCGTTCAAAGCCACGATCAATATGATAGATGCGGTTGATGATGGTATCGCCCTGCGCTGCCAGACCCGCAATAACCAGCGAGACCGATGCTCTTAAATCTGTGGCCATCACCGGAGCACCGGTAAGCACCTCAATGCCTTTAATCGTTGCCTGATCGCCTTTTAGCGTAATATCAGCGCCAAATCGCGCAAGTTCCTGCACATGCATGAAGCGGTTTTCAAAAATTGTCTCGCGAATTTCAGACACACCATCTGCCATCGTCATTAAGGCCATTAATTGAGCCTGCAAATCTGTTGGAAAACCGGGATAGGGTTGGGTATCTACTTTTACCGGCTGAATACGTGCCCCATTGCGTTGCACTCTAATGCCATCATTTTCTATTTTTATGTCCACGCCTGCTTGTTTCAGTACCGGGAAAACGGCTTCAAGCAGATCAGCTCTGGCGCCGCGCAGGAGCACATTTCCCCCGGTCATGGCCACGGCCATGGCATAGGTGCCGGTTTCAATTCTATCCGGTAATACCGAATGCCGCGCCCCACCAAGTGTATCAACACCCTGAATGGTGATGGTAGAGGTGCCAAGCCCGTCTATTTTTGCGCCCATTTTGATCAGGCATTCACCTAAATCAACCACTTCAGGTTCGCGGGCGGCATTTTCAATAACACTCTCACCTTTGGCCAGAACCGCCGACATCAAAGCTGTGTGGGTGGCACCAACAGATACAAACGGAAAGGTGATCCGGTTGCCAACAAGACCACCGGGTGCATTGGCCACAACATAGCCGTCTTCAAGGTCGAGTTTTGCACCAAGTTTTTCCAAAACATCCAGATAAAGATCTACAGGCCGCGTGCCAATGGCACATCCGCCGGGCAGGGAGACGCGCGCTTCATGGCACCGCGCCACAAGCGGGCCCAAAACCCAGAAACTCGCCCGCATTCTGGAAACAAGATCATAAGGTGCTGTGGTATCAACGATCTCTTTTGCGGTGAGATGGAGCGTATCACCCTCTTCAAGACCCTGGCCCGATCTGCGGCCATCATGAGCCATATCAACCCCATGGTTGCGTAACAGACGTTCAAGCATATTAACGTCAGCCAGTTGGGGCACATTTTCAAGAGTAAGTGTCTGATCGCTCAACAGACTGGCAATCATCAAGGGCAAGGTCGCGTTTTTCGCCCCGCTTATGGTGATTGTACCGTTCAGGCGTTTTCCGCCGGTTATTTTGATGCGATCCATAGTTCAAGTCCATTCCCACATTGGTTTCATTAAGCAGGTCGTCGGTCTAATACCAATAGCGGGCAAAATTTTGCGTAAAGAGTGACGAAATTAAGGGGTATGAAGCACAAGAAATTTGCCAGCGCAATGCAGAGTTGAATTAATCGTTACCAGGGCAATCGTTATTCGTCTTCGGCAGGTTGAATCTGATCCTGCTTCAGATCTTTTTGAAGCACTTTTTTATCACGCTTTTGCTGTTTTCTCTTGCGTAGATTATCGCGCAAAGCCTGAGAAAGGCGCTGTTTTCGGTCTTGCTTTGGTGTTTTTTCTGTCATGAAGGAAATTCAAGACTGACAGAGCCAAGGTTTTTGAACTCAGCGGTGATAATTGACCCGGTATTCATAATAACCACATCGGCAATCAGGCCGGTAGATACCCAGTCATAAGCGTTTAAAGGTATATTGCGCGCACTTAAATGATTGGCAAGCCAGACCACCACATTGAGCGGATCACCCAGCGCATTGGCCCCAATGCCATCTGTTGCATGTTCCCCATCCAGCATAACCGTGGCAGTTTCTGTAGTCAGGTCCATTGACGGATCAAACTCAATTCCCGGCCCATAGATAAAAGCATGATTAACCCCGCCATCAGCAATCAGCCAGCATCCGTTGTCTTTCAAATCTCCCGGCAGGCGTTTGTTGACGACTTCAAACACCGGGTGAACAGTGGCAATACTGGCGGCAACCTCTTGTTTGGAATAGGGGTTTTCCCGTGGTTCAAGCGTGTGTTTCATCCGCACACCAATCTCTACCTCCACAACCCTTAAATCATCGCTGGAAACAATGAATTTTGCCGGGCTTGGCAAAACAAATTTCTCGAACAATGGACCGGCAAGAGGATATTCCAGGCCTAACATCTTGCGTGCCACTTCTGAGGTGACACCAATTTTCCAGCCGACCACGGCTGAGCCCATGTTGGCAGCCATTACATCTTGCACGCTATAGGCCTGATTTATGTCAACCGGGGGTGAGCCAGGATAGTCATGCAACCGGGTTGAAGCCAATCTGGTTCTGGCCAGCTCAGCCCCAAGTGCATTAATATCCATAACCACAATCCATCGTGTCTGTTTTCATATCTAAATATCAATTACACATAAAACATTTATCAAGGGAACCTTTAGTTTCATTATTTAGAAAACTGGCACAAAAACCCATTATTTTGGACGACAAGTTGGCCCGTTTGTGGTTCTAATCTTTTTCTGATACCGCAGGTATTGCTGGGCTTGCGATAACCTTGGAAAACCCTTCTTTCATGACTCCTAAAATCAATACTTCACCTGTCATCGCTGATGAAATCAAATGCACCACATGTTACATGTGTGCCTGCAGATGTGGCATCAAGGTCTATCTGAAAGATGGCACCGTCACCTACATTGAGGGCAACCGCGACCACCCTGTAAATAAAGGGGTTTTGTGCGCAAAGGGTTCCGCCGGGATCAAACAGCACTATTCACCAGCCAGACTGACCAAGCCTCTCAAAAGGGTAGGTGAGCGTGGCACAGGCGAGTTTGAAGAAATCGAGTGGGATGAGGCACTTGAACTGGCGGCTTCATGGCTCAAGGATATCCGCGCCACAGCACCTGAAAAACTTGCACTCTTTACGGGTCGCGATCAATCCCAGGCCTTGACCGGCTGGTGGGCAACACAGTTTGGTACACCAAACTTTGCCGCACATGGTGGTTTTTGTTCCGTCAATATGGCCGCTGCCGGGCTCTATACATTTGGCGGCTCATTCTGGGAGTTTGGCGAACCTGACTGGAAACATACCAAATACTTTATGTTATTTGGTGTCGCTGAAGACCATGCATCCAACCCGCTAAAGACCAACCTGGGAAACCTTAAAAAAAGCGGTGCAAAATTTGTATCGATCAATCCGGTTAAAACCGGGTATTCGGCAATTGCGGATGAATGGGTGGGTTTGCGCCCGGGCACAGATGGCATGTTTGTAGCATCCATCATCCACGAATTATTCAAAGCCGATAAAATTGATCTCGAATATCTTATCCGCTACACCAATGCTCCCTGGCTCGTTATTCAGGATGAAGGTGCCGCAGACGATGGGCTATTTGCCCGCGATAAAGACGGTGCCCCCTTATGCTTTGATCAGGCATCCAAATCGTTGCGTGATGCCAGTGTTGCGGATGTGTCCCCTGCCGTTGTGGGCGAATACAGGCTCAAGGATGGCCGCATGGCGGTCCCTTCTTTCCAGCTCATGGCAGAGCGGTTTTTAGACAGCCAGTATGACCCGGAGATTGCTGCCAAAACCTGCGGCATTAAAGCTGAAACCATTAAACGCATTGCAGCTGAACTTGCCCATTGTGCTTTTGAAGAAGAAGTTGTGCTTGATATTGCCTGGACAGACTGGGCCGGGCGCAAACATGATAAGATGGTTGGTCGGCCCATCTCCATGCACGCCATGCGGGGGATTTCTGCCCATTCAAACGGCTTTCACACCTGCCGGATGCTGCATGTATTGCAGATCATTTTAGGCAGCATTGATTGCCCCGGCGGCTTTCGGTATAAGCCACCATTTCCCAAGTCCATCCCCCCGCACCTGAAACCTGCAGGCAAAATGGGTGAGGTCAAACCCAACACACCACTTCCCGGTGCCCCACTCGGGTTTACCAAAGGCCCGGAAGACCTGCTCATTGATGGCGACGGTAAACCCTTGCGCATCGATAAGGCATATTCGTGGGATGCTCCAATTGCTGCACATGGCCTGATGCATATGGTCATCACCAATGCTGCCAATAAAGACCCGTATTCAATTGATTTACTGTTCATGTATATGGCCAACATGAGCTGGAATTCATCAATGAATGTACCGGGCATCATTGAAGCCTTAACGCGTACGGAAAAAGACACGGGCGAATATACCATTCCAAAGATCATATATTCCGATGCCTATTATTCGGAGATGGTGCCTTATGCGGATTTAATACTGCCCGATACAACCTATCTTGAGCGCTGGGATTGTATTTCTTTGCTCGACCGTCCTATTTCAGAACCTGATGGTGTGGCAGATTCAATTCGCCAACCGGTGGTGCCGCTTGATCGCGATGTGCGCCCGTTTCAAGACGTGATGCTGGATTTAGGTGCGCGCATTGGTCTTCCCGGCATGGCCAATGAAGATGGTAGCGCTAAATATCCGGGGGGTTATTCTGATTATATTATCAATCATCAGCGTAAACCCGGCATTGGCCCGCTTGGTGGCTGGCGCGGCAGCAACGGCCGAGATATCTTGCGCGGTGAGCCTAACCCTGAGCAACTTGACAGATACATTGAGAACGGCTGTTTCTGGTATCATGAGCTTGATAATAATCAGAAATATTTCAAGCACGCCAATAAGGATTATATCGACTGGGCGCATGATAAAGGTTTGATGGACACAAAAAGTCAAATCATCTTTGAACTTTACAGTGAGACCCTGCAGCGCTTCAGATTAGCCGCACGCGGCCATGGCGAAATTGTGCCACCACCTGCACACCGCGCGCGCATTGAAACTTATTTTGATCCTTTACCGTTCTGGCACAAACCGTTTGAAGAAGAGATGGTCGAGGCAGACGAATATCCCCTGCACGCCTTGAGCCAACGCCCGATGGCGATGTATCATTCATGGGGATCGCAAAATGCATGGCTGCGGCAAATTCACAATGCAAATTACCTATTCATGAATG
>Ga0256847_1001785_pt1 | contig 10284 bp, 7 predicted proteins | sample TeddybearmetaG_FD_189099 | JGI IMG/M metagenome (GOLD analysis project Ga0256847, IMG submission 189099) | Hydrothermal vent microbial communities from East Pacific Rise, Pacific Ocean - Teddybear | ecosystem: Environmental > Aquatic > Marine > Hydrothermal vents | place: Pacific Ocean: East... | reverse complement strand
TACCAGTTCGGCAACAATCCCCCAGTCTCCCTATTTCGCGGCAGAGGACGTAGTTGTAGCTTACGCAGCAGCACAGGTTAAAATGGATCTCGATGCCCCGGAAAATTCACGGCTCGTACTCAGACTGCGCAATGAGTTCCACAACTGCTGGTCAAATTGCTCCAGTAATGCAGATACGATGGAACAGGCCATCAGTCAGTTCACAAACAATATCACCCCTACCCAGGTTGATCCGGTTCTTATAACAAGCAAAGCACTCAATCTTACCGATGGAATCATCGCGAGCAGCGGTGGCAGGCATGAAAGCAATTTAATTGCACTGTATGAGTTTAAAACCGGATCGGGAAACCAGGCTTTTGACACCAGTGGAGTTGAACCTGCTGCTAACATGACCATCAGTGGTGATTATGAATGGGTAGGAGGTTGGGGTGTGCAATTGCGTAGCGGTAAAGCACAGGCCTCTACTACCACCAGTAAAAAAATTCATAACCTTATTACCGCGACCGGTGAGTACAGTATCGAAGCATGGGTAGTCCCGGCCAATGTAACGCAGGAAGGACCTGCCCGAATCGTTACCTACTCCGGAGGAACTACTGCTCGGAATTTCACCATGGGACAGACGCTGTACAACTACAATTTTTTGAACAGAAATTCCGATTCAGACCTGAATGGTGATCCTGCACTTTCCACAGCTGATGCAGATGAAGACCTGCAAGCCAGCCTGCAACATGTGGTACTCACCTATTCCCCCGCTTCTGGCCGGCGGGTCTACGTAAATGGCGTATTTACCGACGATTTAGACAGTGAAGCAGGAAGCGGTCTAAACGACTGGGACGATACCTACGCGCTGGCTATCGGTAGCGAGGTGGATGGATCCAATGATTGGTCCGGCACCATGCGATTACTTGCTATCCATAACCGCGCACTTACCCAGCAACAGATCACACAAAACTTTGATGTAGGTGTTGGGGAAAAATTCTACTTGCTTTTCAACGTTAGCAGCCACCTTAATATAAGCGATGCCTACGTGGTGTTTGAGGTAAGTCAGTTCGACAGTTTCAGCTATCTGTTTAACACCCCCTTCTTCACTATTCTTAACAGTACAAGCATGCCAGGAGACATTCCGGTGCAAAAAATGCGGATTGGTATTAACGGGCGCGAAGTTGTCGTAGGACAAGCATACAAAAACCTCGACACCTCCATAAACGATGCAGCCTATAGCATTGAGGGGCAGCAGGAACTGTCCAGCCTTGGTACGGTTATCGCTCTGGAAAAAGGCCCGCAGAGCGATGAATTTTTTCTCACCTTCGAACTGCTTGGAACTGCTGTAAACGTAGTTACCGAGCCAACTCTACCGTCACCCGCCCTTCCCCCGGATGTGCCCAGGTCTTCCAGTATTGGATTGCGAACCTTTGATGAGATTAATCTGTCAATGTCATCTATGAGCACTGTTCCCCGCAATGATACCAATGTATTTGGTACCTATACGACAGTAAAACAACAGCTGCCCTCAAAAGACAGCATGGAGGGTTTTTTGTCTTCGCAACAAATGGGAGTGACTCAGTTGGCCATCGAATATTGCAATAGCCTGGTAGAAAACAGCGTGCTGCGAAGTGCCTACTTCCCTGCATTTGCAAATTTTGATGCCACTGCAATCTCAGCGTTCACCAGCGTTGGCAGAAATAACATAATTACACCGCTGCTCGACAAAATGATCGGTACCAGTCTTAACACACAACCGGACAGGACTGCTGTTGCAACGGAGCTGAACAACCTGATAGACCGCTTAACGGCTTGTGGTGCTTCCTGTCCTGCTAATCACACAAAAACGGTCGTAAAAGCCAGCTGTGCTGCAGTACTGGGAAGTGCTGCAATGCTGATGCAATAGCCGGAGAACACATAATGCCTGCAAAACACAACACCACCCTGCACCCGGATGCACCACTTAAACATGCTGATCACAAACGGCCAGTTACGCGACGCGAATTTATTTCGCAGAGTTTTATGGGAGGTGCTGCAACCATTGCAGGTGGGTCGCTGCTTAGCCTGTTTGCCAGTCCGCGTGCTGCATATGCACTGTCCCCTGATCTTCAGGCGCTGGTCGGTTCCTGCGGAATTGCAACACAGGGTGCCGGAAAAATCCCCTTCATCTGCTTTGATCTGGCAGGAGGCGCCAATATAGCGGGTTCCAATGTGCTCACAGGTGGGCCAGGTGGGCAGATGGATTTTTTAAGCAGTGCCGGTTACAGCAAGCTGGGTTTACCGGGGGATATGATCCCGCCAATAGTCAATGCAGGCACTCAGACCAACGACTTTATCGACACCAGTATGGGGCTCGCGTTTCATACGGACAGTGCTTTCCTGAGAGGCATGTCGGAACGTATGTCTATAGCCACACTAGCCGGTACCAACGGTGCAGTCATTCCCGCCAGATCCGAAAATGATTCGGGAAATAATCCGCACAACCCTATGTACGGTATTGCCAGGGCAGGTGCTTCAGGAGATGGTGCAGATGGTTCGTTGCTGGGCCTGATCGGTTCAAGAAACTCCGATTCAGGTGGTAATTCCATGGCACCTGCAATGTTGGTAGATCAGGCCAACAGACCTACCAAGGTAGATCGACCCTCTGACGTAACGGGGCTGGTAGATGTAGGGGATCTGGTTGGATTATTGACTCAGTCGGATGCAGTCGCGGTAATGGAGTCTATTCAGCGTATAAGTGACATGAAGCTGAATAGTCCCGGTGTGCAAACCGAAGTAACTACAGATGCGGTAATAAAAGATCTGGTGCGTTGCGGTTACGTAAAAAGTGCAGACCTTGCCGAACGCTTTGGAGACCCGGGACAAATCGACCCCGCACAGGACCCCCTGATAGTTGGCCCATCGGGGATATTTAGCACCCAGGAGTTTAATGGCGATAGTGAATTTAGAAAAACAGCTTCGATAATGAAACTGGTTATAAACGGGTTTGCCGGAGCAGGTACTGTAACCATGGGTGGTTTTGACTACCACACAGGCGACAGATCAACCGGAGAGATTCGCGATCTTCGGGCCGGCCGCTGTATGGGAGCATGCCTGGAATATGCAGCACGTCTGGGTTTCCCCCTGATGTTATATGTATTTTCCGATGGCTCTGTTTCAAGCAATGGCACTACGGATGATTCGCCAGATGGTCGCGGGAAAGGTGTATGGACCGGAGACAATCAGTCGACCGCCGCTTCGTTTTTTATGGTGTATAACCCCGCCGGTCGACCTAATCTGGTAGGTGGAACGCCTGAAGACCAGGCACGACATCAGCAGATAGGATATATGCGTTCGGATGCTTCGGTGGAAACCTCGTCCTCACCTGCTGCAAACAATGTTAATCTGTTAGTCGACACAGTGCTGTTGAACTACATGGCATTGCATGGTGAGCAGGGATCATTTGCGACACAGTTTCCGTCCAGTGGAATAAACGCAACCGCACTGGATACGCTTACAGCATTCGAACCCATCGTGAATGGTACGATCTAGATAAACGGGGTCGGAGTAAAATAAAGGGGGTAGCTACCCCCTTTATTTTACTCCGACCCCGTTTATCTTAAGCGCTTAGCAGGTCAGCCAGAGGTCGAACGTCCTGGGTCCACAGCGACTCATCACTATCTCCGGTACCCTCGTAATTCCACGCATCCTCTCGTCGAAGCAGTTCCAACGCGAGTTGGTTATTCAGGCCATGGCCTGACTTATAACCTTCAAAAGCACCTATGACGGTGGTTCCAAGCAGATATAAATCACCAATTGCGTCCAGCAGCTTGTGCTTGGCGAATTCATCCTCGTAACGCAGGCCTTCTTCGTTAAGAACGCTAAACCCATCGATGCCAACGGCATTGTGCAGGCTCGATCCCAGGCATTTGTTAAACGCCTGAGCTTGTTCTAACTCGCTTACCAGACCAAAAGATCTTGCCCTGCTCACTTCTTCTACATAACTTCTGTTAGCGAAGTTTATCGAAGCAGTCTTTGGATATCGGTTGTACACCGGATGATCCGCTACAAAGGTGTAGCTGGCTTTAAAACCATTAAACGGTTTGAGACGCGCCCAGGCATCTCCCAGCCTGACTTCAATGATTTTGGTAATACGGATAAATTGCCGGGCATGGTTTTGCTCTTCAATACCGGCGCTCTGTATCAGGTAGACAAAGGGAGCCGCACTGCCATCCAGAATCGGAATTTCGCAACCCTGAAGGTCTACGCGCAAGTTATCGATACCCAGCCCCCACAATGCAGACATCAGGTGTTCAACTGTTGCTACTTCGTGTAGGCCATTGCCAATGGTAGTTGACAGCGTGGTGTCCGTAACCTTGTTCGCACGTGCAATAACCGGCTCGCTGGAACCAAGATCACTTCGGTAAAAACGAATGCCTGTATTCACCTCGGCAGGACGCAGTGTAACCCTTACTTTTTCGCCGGAATGCACGCCAATACCTATGGCGTGCACTGCTTTTCTGATTGTCCTTTGGCGAAGCATATACTCGTCCGAGTGTTTTAATGAATGGGTAAACTATACACAAATTTACATGAAAAATGAAGAAAAAATGAAGGTTTAGTGAAAATAAGTGAAACAGTTCCTTCTGTCAGATCCCTGCCCAAAAAAGCGGTTAATCTCATCACTTTGGCCCATTTTAAGACTTCCTGCACCAATATTAGTTCAAAAGGCTGGCTTATGCTTTGATACCCATTCAAAATGCGCAATCAAGTCCGCTTTTCCATTCTTTATTGGATTTTCTGAGACATAAACCCGAGAAAAATGGAGTATGGGCAACCGGCTATGCCAGTACATACAAATTCTTCAGCGCCATCCAGGCAGCCGTCCAACCACAAGCCTGCACCCACCAGCCTGATCGACCGTACTGCAATGGGTTTCTCCATATTATGTCTGGCCCATTGTCTGGCTATTCCGCTTTTGGCTACCATTGCACCACTGGTACTCCCGCATAATCAGAATATTCACTGGATACTTCTCCTGATCGCCCTGCCGCTCACCACATTTGGATTGTGGAGAGGTGTAGGCATCCACGGAGATATCAGAATACTGTTATTAGGGATTGTTGGCCTGTCTACCATGGCGTTTGGAGCACTTGAGCTTTATGGGGAACAAGTGGCCACCTATACAACCATTGCTGGCGTGTGTTTGATATTCAGTTCGCATGCGTTAAATATCTGGAAACAGCGCAATTCAGGCACCATATGTTAATTTAGCCTGACTAACATCTTGCCAATATTCTCGCCTTTGAAAAGCCCAATCAATGCTTTGGGTGCGTTTTCGATACCTTCAAATACCGTTTCCCTGTACAACATTCTGCCCGCATTAATCCAACCGCGCATATCAGAAAGAAACTGTTCGCGCATAGCTTCAAACTCATACACAACAAAGCCTTTCATGGTGATGCGGTTATAGATCATGTTGGACAAAGTAGTGACACCGGTAGAGCGGGCACCGGCCGCATTGTAGGCAGAGATCATACCGCATACCGGTATGCGTCCCAGCGCATTCATTCGAGGTAGCGTCGCATCCAGATGCTCTCCCCCGACGTTCTCAAAATAGACATCTATACCTTTGGGTGCTGCATCTTTAAGCTGATGTCGCAATGAGCCTTCACGATAGTTTATGGTGGCATCCAGACCCAATTCCTCTTTTAGCCAGCGGCACTTTTCATCCGAACCGGCACTTCCAATGGTGTAGCAGTTATTGATTTTGGCAATCTGTGCAGCAACACTCCCAACAGCACCTGCTGCTGCAGACACAAAAACATTTTCTCCCTCTTTAAGCTCACCAGTAACCAGCAATCCTCCCCAGGCGGTAAATCCGGTTGTGCCCAACACATGCATATAAAGTGTTTCGGACATACCCTGTGTGTCCAGCCTGGTTACCCCTTTGCTGTCAGACAGGGCATATTCACGCCACCCCAGCCGATGCTGTACAAGATCGCCCTCGGTAAAATCAGGGTGACGGGACGCAACCACATCCCCGATCGTACCAGCCTGCATCACCTGATTAAGCTTTTGCTGCCCATTTGACAAAGGCGGACGCATAGCCGGATCAACGGACATAAACCGGTTTCTAATCAGTATTTCACCTTCAGTGGGTTCAGCTATTGCAGACTCAACAATTCTAAAATTGTCCTCGGTAGGCATCCCATCGGGATGGGAAATTAAATGTACCTCTCGTTGTAACCCTGCCATCAGATGTTTCCTCCTATCCAGGCTACGTTGCCGGATTTGGTTGAATTGTGTATCGTTTTACGCACCCAAAATAGAGAAGGGAAACGTTTACGTGCTGTTTTTTGACCTAATTATTGTCGTACTGATATTTCTGGTTTACCTGAGCTGGAAATACCGTCCTGCAGACCATAGCCAGTTTGACCTGCCCCTTGAACCACTAATTAAAGCATCAAGTGAGGTGAGTTCACAACATGCAGATGTACTGGTGCGCCTGACACAATTTCACAGCGAAGCGACCTTTAACGTTAAAAAAAATCGGCAAAAACTGGAAGATTTGTTTGCCAGAGAGATAGATGCAGACATTACCCCGGTTGACGTAAATGGCGTATCTGCAGAGTGGGTAATGGCACCCGGAGCTGATCCTGATCAACGGCTACTATATATTCACGGGGGTGCTTTCATCATTGGTAGCGCCAGGAGCCATCGCTACATCACTTCAGAGATATCCCGAACAGCTGGTGTTGCCGTACTGTCGATCAATTATCGAATGCAGCCGGAATTCAAAACTACGGACTGTCACGAGGATACGCGCCTTGCCTACTCCTGGATATTCGAAAACGGACCGAAAGGCAAAAGTCCGTCAGACATCGTATTTGTAGCTGGGGATTCGGCCGGAGGCAACCTGGGTTTGTCGATTGTAGCCTGGGCTCGAGACAAGCAACTGCCTAAAGCCAGCGGCGTGATTGGCCTTGCTCCACTTACAGATGCGACACTCAGCGGTCCTTCATGGCGTGCCAACAGACACAGTGATCCTGTGTTAGGTCCGGCAATTGGGAAGTTGTTGGGAATTCCCAAAGGCATACTTTCTCTTGTATCACGTTATACAACAGGAGCACCGGTAAACGATCATTATATATCCCCCTTGCTTGGCGATCTGTCCAATCTTCCGCCTATCCTTTTACAGGTGAGCAGAGACGAAATGTTATTCAGTGATTCCCAGAGATATGCCAACAAGGCTAAAGCTGCCGGTGGTGATGTTACGCTTCAGGTCTGGCCGACAATGGTACATGTATTCCAGGTGTTCGGACCGGAACTACCGGAAGCGGCGGAGGCTTTTAGCCGAATAGCCGCTTTCATTAAACTACAGTTAAGTCGAGCCCAGGCTCCGCTGGACAATTCTGTGTAGATGCAGAGGCAACTTGTCTTTTGGTTTGGGGATAGGTAATTCCTGCATCTCAAGAACATAATTTTCCGGCAGGGAAAATTCATACTGTCTGATAAATTGATACATTACGGCCTTTACCTGCATATACGCAAAATGCAAGCCAATGCACATATGCGCTCCTTTGCTGAAAGGCACCCACGCGAAATTGTGTTTTTTATCCTCCGCCCGTTGGGGAGAAAACCTGTCGGGCTCAAAGGCCTCGGGATTGTTCCAGATTTCTGGCATGTAGTGGGTGAATGTTGGTGATATACCCACCAGGGTATTCGCTGGAATGGTATGACCTTCAAATTCAAATGACTTTATAGATCGGCGGGCAATTCGGGTAACAGGCGTATAAAGCCGCAGAGCCTCCTTAAATACCCACGCGGTTTTTTCCAGTTTGTCCAGGTCCGAAAATGCCAGATGTTCATTATCGCATGCCTTGTGCAAAGCAAGACACTCCTCCCGAACTTTGTCCTGCCATTCCGGGTGTTCAGCAAGTGCAAGTACCATAGTACTTAAAGCACTTGTAGTAGTATCGTGGGCAGCCATCATCAAAAAGATCATATGATCGACAATGTCGGCATCACTATAGTACTCACCCTCCTCATTTTTGCTCTTGCAAAAATGTGAAAGCATATCCTGCCCTTCGGAGATCCTCTTTTCGGCTATCATTCCCCCAAAATAGGAAATAAGAAATTCTCGCCCCTTAATCCCCTTCCATAACGACAGACCCGGCACAGGAAAGCGCACTACTGCAAGTGTTGCAGCAACGGTATCGATAAACGCCTGATTTACCTTTTCTGAATCCTTACCCAGGTTGATACCAATAAAAACGACAGCAGCAACATCCAGGGTGAGTTGCTTAATAGCATCGTAAAAACGAAAGTCGGCAATGTTTTCCCACTGCTGGATACTTGAATTTATTACCGGATTCATCTGGTCAATGTAGCTTTCCAGCGCCTGAGGTCTAAACGCTGCATTCATAATCCGGCGGTGTGCACGATGATCTTCAAAATCCCGCAGCATCAAACCATTTCTAAACAGTCGGTCCAGTACCGCATGCCATCCCCAACGACTGGAAAAATTTTTGTCCCTGTCCATCAACACCAGTTCATTGGCATCGGGTCCCAAAAGCGAGACAGAACGCTGAAAAAGGGCACTGGATTTTATTACATTTCCATACCGGGCATGCGCGCTAAACAGCGAGCCCCTGGGGTCGGCAAGCATTTTGAAAGTATCGCCAATTATGGGCCAACCATAGGATCCTGGCAGCGCATCGAGGTTCTGGTTTTCTTTCACTGGCAATTTATCGCTACGGGTGCTGATCCGGGCTATTGTAGGTAGCTCACCAGATTCTGTGGATAATACGGATTCAGACATTCTTGTTACCCCTGCACATAATAAACACCCGCTACTGGCCCGTATCCCTTACAAGACCTTCCTGGGCAACTGATGCGATTAATAATCCATCGCGGGTATACATGGTACCTCTATTGAATCCCCTGGCGCTATCCATGCTCGGACTGTCCTGTGCAAAAAGTATCCATTCATCCATTCGAAAGTGCCGATGAAACCACATAGCATGATCAAGGCTTGCTGTCATCAGACCTGTTAAAAACGACTTTCCATGCGGCAAGGTCGAGGTACTTAACAGCCCCATATCGGATGCATAGGCAAGCAAACACTGATGGATAGCCATGTCATCAGGCAACGCTTCACGAACCCGGAACCACGTGTTTTGATAAGGAGGCATTTTCTCCGGGTGCATCAAATTAACAGGGACAACACGGCGCACCTCTATAGCCTGTTCGCTGCTAAATCTTTCTCGCATCCGCTCGGGCAAAGCGTCCAGCACGTCCGCATACATTTCACGATCTGAGTTCAACTCTTCAGGTCCCGGCACTTCCGGCATTTGAAACTGGTGACTCAGGCCTGCTTCAAGAACATGAAAAGACGCAGACATATTGAAGATAGCCTCACCTCTTTGAATGGCAACCACACGTCGGGTAGTAAAGCTTTTACCATCACGGATGCGATCAACTTCATATACGATCGGTATTTCCGGATCTCCAGGGCGTAAAAAATATCCATGCAAAGAATGACACTGTCGTTTTTCCACAGTTTTCAGTGCAGCGATCAGCGCCTGCCCAATAACCTGCCCCCCGAATACTCTTGGTGGACCCATACTTTCATTTAAACCCCGAAACAGGTTGGTTTCCAGTTGCTCAAGGTCAAATAAACCCAGGAGAGTTTGAAGTGTATTTGGCATGGTAATAATTGGCCTTTATCAGTTTGTTTCGATGCAGGAAATTATACTGTATTGTGTCCTGATCTTAAGAGGCGTTCTTGATGTCATTTTCTTTCACCACATCGGCGCGCGAGGTGCTGGAACAGATTAACCGGCAACCGCATTTTCGCGAAATCACCACCATTCCAGTTTTTGCTCCCCAGACCATTGGCCTGATCATCTTTGTCTACACACTGTTTGGCTTAAGCAGCTATGCCTATCTTTCCGGCCAACTGCATTGGGCTCTCATGATGTTAATAAATGGTTTCGCAATTTATGCGGCATTTACACCCTTGCATGACGCCACACACCGCACGGTTTCATCATGGCGCCCCTTGAACGATCTGCTTGGTACTCTATCCTGTTTTTTGCTGCTCCCTGGAATCACTACACGCATTTATCGCTATTTGCATCTGGAACACCATCGATTTTCCGGAGACAGGCTCAAAGACCCTGACGAACCATTTGTATCTTCGCACCCGCTATTATTACCTTTCGTTATCGCGTTTCCGGATGTCCTGTGGTCACTCTGGTATGTGCGCCACTGGAACTCACGACCACCGGGAGAGCGTCTGGAATTTTCGCTTTGCCT
>Ga0256847_1001784_pt1 | contig 10292 bp, 9 predicted proteins | sample TeddybearmetaG_FD_189099 | JGI IMG/M metagenome (GOLD analysis project Ga0256847, IMG submission 189099) | Hydrothermal vent microbial communities from East Pacific Rise, Pacific Ocean - Teddybear | ecosystem: Environmental > Aquatic > Marine > Hydrothermal vents | place: Pacific Ocean: East... | reverse complement strand
AAATATGGCGACGGAGGAGTAGATTTAAGCCCTATAGCCGATTTATTAAAAAGTGAAGTTTATAAAGTTGGAGAGTATGTTAAAGTTCAAAAATCGATTTTAGAAGCCGCTCCAACCGATGGCTTATTTGGTGATAGTAGAACCGATGAGGACCAAATTGGTGCTAATTACGACGAATTGGAATGGGCAATGAAAATGCAAGAGGAGGGAAAAAACCCTGAAGATTTTTCGGGTAGAGAACAAAAGGTATTTTCAATCTACATTCGATTAAATAAAGCCAATCAACACAAAATGAATTCAATTCCTGTTTGCGAAATTCCAACGAGTTTATTAAAATAACCGTGTTTTAACGAGTAATTTGTAACTTTTAACGAAATCTATCTCTAGCAGAATCCCTATTCCTTACATTTTCTTTACATTTGGGTTGTAGTATAAATACTACAAAATAAATAAGCCCTAGTAAGCTTATGTATTAACCTCACAATATGACTAAAATAATTGTTGCCGATCACCATCCCATTATTAGAAAAGGGGTGAGTTGTCTATTGAAAAATGAAAAAAAATTAGATATCGTTAAAAAAGTAAATAACGGTACCGAATTATATAAATCACTTAGGAAGTATCGCCCCGATGTTCTTATAATGGAGATAGATATTCCACATGTAAATGGAATTATTGCCTTACGTACAATTAAGGCCGAATTCCCTAATTTACGAGTTCTTATTTTCTCTGTACATCCTGAAGAAATTTATGCATTACGTTCAATTAAATCTGGAGCAGCAGGTTATGTTCCAAAAACAGCATCAAATAAAGTGTTTTTAAAAGCTATTAAAACAGTTGCAAAAGGTGGTATTTTTATTAATGATGAACTTACATCAACCTTTACAAGCAGAAATATTGGGGAAACTAGCGCAATAAGTCGCTACAAAAAATTGTCGTCTAGAGAAATTGAGGTATTAAACTTACTTTCGAATGGAAAGCGCAATAAGGATATTGCCAATGCGCTAGAAATTAACGAGAAAACTGTAAGTACGTATAAAACGCGTTTACTAAAAAAGTTAAAAGTTGATAATTTAGCCGATTTAATTCACCAATCTAGAATGTTTCAGTTTAGGTAAATTAAGCTAATTTATTTTATAAGGTAATACACCTCCAAGTATTTCAAATAAGTTTTTTTGAAGTTCAATGTATGCTTGTATTTCTTCTAAATCCATTTTTTTATCTTCTTCATTTTTCCCATTAATATCCAAAGCTAAATCACTTATTTTCTTTTGTATTAAAAGGTGTCTAAGTCTTAAAATTGTAGCGTTAACTCTAAACGATACATCAACTTCTTTTAGCTTCACAAAAATATCTTTACGTTCCCAATTATGTAAAGTATGGCCTTCGCTTTTCATTAAAATATCAGTTATAACACGTGCTTTACCTTCGCTCTGTTGGTCAATAAAAACATTAATATTTAACTCTTTTTCTGAAGAAATTAAATTATTAACTAGTTCTTCATATAAACTCTTAAAATCTTCATTTGCGAATTCAATTTCATCTTCTTGTAAATCAAGGTAAATTCTTTCACAAACTTTTCTCCTGCTTTTCTCAGCCTTAGAAATCGTCTCACCATCATCATTTACACCTAAAATTAAATCCTCAAACTCTTCTTCAATTCGCCCGTAGAGCAATAATATTTCAATAATTTCATGTTCTAACTCAAACTGTGCATCAACTTTTTTGATAGCTTCTTTTTGAGAAACAACTTCAAAGGCTTTTTGTGTTTCACCTTGAATTTTTTTATTGCGATCTTTTACAGTCTTACTAATTAACTGCGCTAAACTATTAAATAATACTTCTTCCGAAATATCCATAATACGCGAACACTCTTGTATATAGATTTCGCGTTTTATAACATCGGGAATCTTTGATATACTTTGAATAATATCTCGTATTGTATCAGCCTTTTTTATTGGGTCGTTGCTTGCTTCTTTAACCAATAACGAAGCTTTATAACTTATAAAATCTTGCGATTTCTCATTTAAAAACAAGGTAAGTTCTTCGAGTGTATTATTTTTTGCAAAACTATCGGGGTCTTCTCCTTCTGGAAATGAACATACTTTTACGTTCATTCCTTGTTCTAAAATAAGATCGACACCTCGTAAAGAAGCCCTAATACCTGCAGCATCACCATCAAAAAGTACCGTAATATTTTTAGTAAGTCGGTTTACTAATCGTATTTGCTCGGATGTTAAAGCAGTACCCGAAGATGCCACAACATTATGTATTCCTGTTTGATGAAACTGTATTACATCGGTATAGCCTTCAACTAAAAAACAATTGTCTTCTTTTGCGATGCTCTGTTTTGCTTGAAAAATACCGTATAAAACTTTACTCTTATGATAAATATCACTCTCGGGTGAGTTTAAATATTTAGCAACTTTTTTATCGGTTAACAATGTTCTTCCACCAAAGCCAAGTGTTCGACCACTCATGCTTAAAATTGGAAAAATAACCCTTCCTTTAAATCGGTCAAACTTTTTGTCTTGTTTAACAATCGTTAAACCAGTTTTTTCAAGAAATGAAAGTTGATACCCTTCTTTTAAAGCTTCCGAAGTAAATGCATCCCAAGAATTTGGTGAATAACCAAGTTCAAATTTATTAATCGTCTCGGCTGTAAACCCGCGTTCCTTAAAATATGTGAGTCCGATTGCCTTCCCTTCCTCAGCATTTAAAAGTGTATTCTTAAAATATTTTTTCGCAAAATCACTTACCAAATACAAGCTTTCTCGTTCGTTCGCTTGTTCTTTTTGCTCGTCGGTTTGTTCTGTTTCTTCAATTTCAATACCGTATTTTTTGGCTAGGTATTTAATAGCTTCTGGATATGTAAAATGTTCGTGTTCCATTAAGAATGCAACAACATTTCCGCCTTTACCACTAGAAAAATCCTTCCAAATTTGTTTTACAGGCGACACCATAAAACTAGGCGTTCGTTCGTCGGTAAACGGACTCAAGCCTTTAAAGTTACTTCCAGATTTTTTAAGATTTACAAAATCACCTATAACCTCCTCGACGCGAGCAGTTTCAAAAACAGAATCTATGGTGTTTTTTGTTATCATTTTCAGTGTTCAAAGATGTGAAAATATCTTCAATTTAGGCTTTTAATCAATTACTTTAGTTATTAACAAAAAAAAAGACTCCAATCTCAAAGTTATGATTGAAGTCTTTTTAAAAATGAAACAAATATATATGGTTAATCCATGTCAAATCGAAGCCCAAGCGAAATATTTCGTTGCTCGATTGGGTTATCTTTAAAAATGGTATTTAGATCGTATTTTACATACAATGCTGTACCACGCCAACCTATGTAACCACTTAACCCATATACAAAATTATTGGTGTTAAAGTTAGCTTTTGTTTTCTCTCTTATTGTTCCGTTAGGGCCATCGTACTTTAATTTTTGACGAACTCCTAGGTTAAATCCGGCATAGCCTCCTAGCCCGACTTTTATTTTTTTATAGGTCGAGTATCTAAAATAGTTCTCTTTCTCTATTTTGTTTGAAGGTCCGAACTCAAAATGAACAGGAAATACTAAATTATCGATTCTAAGTTTTGATTTATTGAGGTTTTCTGGGAAAGTTTGAAGTTCGGTTTCGCTACCTGTATCTACAAAATAACGGTTATCTGTAGGTTTTAAACTATTAAATTGAAACGAAAACCCATATTTTAAACGTAGCCAGTTGGTATTTTTAAACACCCTAGTTTTCCAAGCTATGCCTAATTCGAAAAAACGACTACCTCCAACTTTATAATCTGAATCATCTAGAGAATGCCCGTCAGATATTACATTATTCAATCCAAATGCAATGACCAAATCTGAGTAAGTACGACGATCATATTTACGGTTTCTTTTTGAAGATTTAACTCCCAAAAAGCTACCTTTATCAAAAAGTACAATACTTACTCTATTATCATCATCACTTGTAGCATTGCCTTTATTTCGCTCTAGCAATGCTATTTTATTATCAATAATAGCAAGTTTGTTTTCTATATTTAAAGCTCGTTTTTGCGCAGCTTCATTTTTAAAATTTTCGGCTTCTGTCGAAGTAATTTCTTGATTTTCTAACCTTTTATTAATTGCTTCAACCTCTTCTTTTAAGGCGTCTCGTTCATATAATTGAACCTGTTCTTTTGCTTGTTGCAATACCTCGATATTATCTTTATTATCTGTTGTTTCTTGCGCATTTGCAAACGTAAATGCTAGCACCCACATCGTAATTGCGATGCTGTAAGTAATAATTTTCATAATGTGTGATTTTTGATTTAAGAACCTCGTTTATACCTCCCTCAGAAATTGGCTAACCAAGAGAGGAATAATTGAGATTGATTGATGAATATTAATTGTTTCTATCGGTCACTGCCGTTCTAATAATTTGGTAGCCATCTCCCAGAGCTTCAAAAACTTTATCTCTAAAAGTGCGTTCCAATTCAAACTCAACATCCATTAATAGCGCTGCAGCATCTACTTTATTTGTTGTTGGGTTTAAATATTTTTGTGCTTTTAAGTCGCGCTGTGCGGCTTTTAGCAATTCGTCTATATCTTCTTGTGTAATTTCTTTCGATTCTTTCTGTAAATTTTGCACTTGTGCAACAACCTCATCTACTTTTTTATCGAATAAACTTTTCTCTTTGCTTATTATTGTAGTCGTTTCTTTTTCAATATTTTTTTCTTCTGAAACTACAGCTTCATTTACTTTGTTTTCTGTTTCATTTTTATAAACTGAAGGCTCATTATTAACTTTATACGAGTCGTTTTTAATAATATTTTTTTCTGTACTTACAATACTTGTATTAAGGTTTTCTTTTTCTGAAACCTTGGTGTTTTCCTCGACAGCAATAATGGTATTTTCTTTTGGAGTTTCTATTATTTTTTCTTCGGAAGCTTTGTTACTTTCTTCAAAATCTTCGATAACTAGCAACTCATTTGGATTTGTATTTTTTTCTGAAAACACGAGCGAACCAATAAATAGTAAGCCAATAAAACCCGCAGCAATACTATACCATAACAACGTTTTATTTGGTTTCTTTTTATTATCATCTAACCTTTTTGAAAGTGTATCCCACGCTTCAGATGAAGGTTGAATTTCACGACTTTTTAATTGCTTTTTAATAGTCTCTTCAAATTTAATTGGTGCCATAACTAGTTGCATTTTGTTCGTTTAATTTTTTCTTAAGCATTTTTCTAGCCTTAAATAATTGCGATTTCGATGTGCTTTCAGAAATTTCTAATTCGCTAGCAATCTCACTATGCTTATACCCTTCAATTGCATACATCATAAAAACCAATTTATAACCTTCCGGTAAAGCATCAATAAGTTCTTGTATATAAGCAATATCTAAGGGCGATTCTATATAAGTTGCATGCTCGGTTGTTTGCCCAATTTTATCTTCATCTAAAAAATGTATCTGCTTTTTCTTCCGAAGAAAAGAAATAGATTCTCTTACCATAATTCGACGTATCCAACCTTCGAAACTACCTTCATTTTTAAAACTTTTAATTTGTGTAAATACCTTAAAAAAACCGTTAAGCATAATTTCTTCAGCCACCGAAGTATCTTTAATATATTGGCGACAAACACCTAACATTTTTGGAGCAAAAAATTCATACAATTGATGCTGAACGTTTCGATCGTCGGTTTTTGCCTTTTCAATAAGTCGATCTAGATTTTTATGTAATGGTATTACTTTCACAAAACTTGCTTTTTAAAGCTTCTATACATATAGACGCTATATTGCTTTAAATAGTTGCCTGAGGTTTATTTTTATTTCGAACTTATTTACAACTGTTTACTTTCTAGCAATTTACATGCCCAAAAAAAAATTATTTTTTTCTATCGATAACATAGTTAACCATTAATTCGAGTGAATTTTTATAGGTTGTTTCAGGATATTCTGAAAGTAATATAAGCGCTTCTTGTTGAAACTCCTTCATTTTAGTAGTTGCATATTCTAATCCGCCAGTTTCTTTTACAAACGATATAACTTCTTTTACACGCTTCTTATTTGTATTATGATTTTTAATAGAATTAATGAGCCATTTTTTTTTATCCTTCGAACAATTATTTAGAGTATAAATAAAAGGAAGTGTCATTTTTTGTTCTTTAATATCGATGCCCGTAGGCTTTCCAATTTTTTCATCGCCATAGTCAAAAAGGTCGTCTTTAATTTGAAATGCCATACCAATAAGCTCTCCAAATTTTCGCAAAAGAAGCACCTCTTCTTTTGGCGCCTCAACCGATTGAGCTCCCATAGCGCAACAGGCGGCAATAAGTGTTGCCGTTTTCTGACGGATAATTTCGTAATATACCTCTTCAGTGATGTCTAACTTTCTTGCTTTTTCAATTTGCAGTAATTCGCCTTCGCTCATTTCTCGAACTGCTGTAGAAATTATTTTCAGTAAATCGAAATCGTTATTATCAATACACATTAATACACCTTTCGACAATAAGAAATCGCCTACCAATACTGCAATTTTATTTTTCCATAATGCATTAATAGAAAAAAAACCGCGACGTCTATTACTATCATCTACTACATCATCGTGTACTAAAGTTGCGGTATGAATAAGTTCAATTACTGAAGCACCTCGATATGTACGCTCGTTAATAGCGCCTTCATTAACCATTTTCGCAATTAAAAACACAAACATAGGTCGCATTTGTTTCCCTTTTCGGTTTACTACGTAGTGTGTAATTTTATTAAGAAGAGAAACCTTAGAAGACATAGAAATGGAGAACTTTTTTTCAAAAAGTTCCATTTCATATTCAATGGGTGCTTTTATTTGAGAAACTACTTTCATTTACTATGTCAAAAATAAGTTAAAAACATTCATTAAACATTATTTTATAGTATTTATAAGTATCTTGCAAAAAAATTAATTTAAAACAAATACTATGAAAAAGATTACTCTACTAGCAGCAATGCTAGCAATTTTTGCTATGAACGCCCAAGTTACTGTTTGGGAAGATGGTTTTGAAGCCTACACTGATTTCGAAATTACTACAATTGGAGGTTGGACTCAAATTGACAATGATGCTTCTGCAACTTATGGTTCAACAGATTATGATTTTGACAATGAATCATATACCGGAACCGGAATTGTTTTTAACCCTTCACAAACAACTCCAGATGCTTCTGGAGATGCTGCTTGGACTGTTAGAACAGGAGACAAAGGTTTATATATGTTTGCTGCAACTAGCTTATTAAATGATGACTACATTATTACACCTCAGATAAACCTAACTGGAGCAACTGGTTCGTCGTTAACTTTTTGGGCTAAGTCAGTAACAGATGCCTTTGGTCTTGAAAGATTTGAGGTTTTACTTTCTACTACCGGAACAAATGCTGGAGATTTTACTGTAGATATTGGAGGAGGAGAATTACAAGCACCTATTGATGTTTACACTGAATATACGTATGATTTATCTGCTTATGATGGAATGCAAATTTATATTGCAATACACTATGTAGCACAAGATTCTTTTGTTTTTCAAATGGATGACTTTTTAGTAGAAGCTGCTACACTTGGTCTTGACGACAACGCTTTTAACGGATTTACATTTTTTGTTGACGCTAGCAATCAATTAAATCTTAGAGCAAATGTACCAATGGAAAATGTACAGTTATTTAATATTCTTGGTCAAAATGTTTTAAACCAAAAATTAAATAACACCAACGAAGTTGTTACAATTTCTACTTTAAAATCTGGAGTATATATTGCTACAGTTTTAATTGAAGGGCAATCAAAATCTTTCAAAATTGTAAAAAGATAATTCACAATTAACATATATTTAAAAAGAGCGACTTAATTGTCGCTCTTTTTTTGATTTTTTTTTAAAAATAATTTGTTAGATGTAAAAATCTTAAAATATTTTTTTAGTATATTGTAATAAAAAATTATTATTATGAAAAAGATTACATTATTAGCAGCACTATGTGTTGTACTAACTACGAACGCCCAACTCCTAACTGAAGGGTTTGAAGACATTTTAACATTACCTGGTGATGGCTGGGTATTTACAAATGTAAGTGATAGTCCAAGCGGAACATATTTTCAAGGAAATGATGGTGTTTTTGCTGCATTTGAAGGAGGCCCTACAGAATACATAGGCGTAAACTTTAATAGCACAGAAGGAACATCAGGAACCGAAACCATAAGTAATTGGATGTTTTTACCACAATTAAACCTTGAAAACGATGATATTTTAACATTCTACACACAAACTATTCTAGGAAGTGCATTCCCAGACAGATTAGAAGTTAGAATCGACCCAACTGGAGCAGATGTTTTACCAACAACTCCAACAGATGTAGGTTCTTATACAGAACTCTTATTATCGATTAATGACTTTTTAGACCCAGGTGGATATCCAGAAATTTGGGAAGAGCAAATCGTAACGATAGTTGGTTTAACAGGTGCCACAGATACTAAAATTGCTTTTAGATATTTTGTTACAGACGCTGGGCCTAGTGGCACTAATTCAAATTATATTGGTCTAGATTCATTAGTTGTTGATGAAAGCCTTGGTGTTGACGACAACGCTTTTAACGGATTTACATTTTTTGTTGATGCAAACAACCAATTAAATCTTAGAGCAAATGTTCCAATGGAAAATGTACAGTTATTTAATATTCTTGGTCAAAATGTTTTAAACCAAAAATTAAGTAACACCAACGAAGTTATTACAATATCTACTTTAAAATCTGGAGTATATATTGCTACTGTTTTAATTGAAGGGCAATCAAAATCTTTCAAAATTGTAAAAAGATAATACATAGATCATTTCGATATGTTCGTATTTTACGAACACTCAATGACCTTTTAGATATTTTAAAAAGAGCGACTTAATTGTCGCTCTTTTTAAATATATTGAAGAGATTCTTCGCTTTGCTCTGAATGACAACTTATTGTTTATTAGCCAACTGCCCACAAGCTGCATCAATATCTTTCCCACGACTACGTCTTACTGTAACTGGAATTCTATTTTTTTCTAAAGTATAGATATACTTTTCAATGGCTTCTTTTGTTGCTTGTTGATAAATACCATCATCAATCGGGTTATATTCAATTATATTAACCTTACAAGGCACATAACAACAAAACCGTACCAATGCATCGATGGCTTCTTGCGAATCATTAATGCCCTTCCAAACTATATATTCGTAAGAGATTCTTCTTTTGGTTTTATCGTACCAATAAATTAATGATTCCTTTAAATCGTCTAATGTGAATTTTTTAGCAAAGGGCATAATTTCTTCACGTGTTTCCTGAATAGCCGAATGTAACGAAACTGCCAAATTAAATTTAACCTCATCATCGGCCAGCATTTTAATCATTTTAGGAACACCAGAAGTAGAAAGTGTAATTCGTTTTGGCGACATTTTTAAGCCTTCTGGAGAAGTTATTTTTTCAATTGCTAACATTACATTTTTATAATTCATGAGTGGTTCGCCCATCCCCATAAAAACAATATTAGACAACGGTCTATTAAAATATAAATTACTTTCTTTATTAATTGCTACAACCTGATCGTATATCTCATCCGGATTTAAATTTCGCATTCTTTTAAGCCTAGCAGTGGCACAAAAAGAACAATCTAAACTACAACCAACTTGTGATGAAACACAGGCTGTTGTTCTACTTTTTGTAGGTATTAAAACTGATTCAACAATTAATCCATCATGTAATTTTACAGCATTTTTAATAGTACCATCATTACTTTTTTGAAAATAATCTACCGCAATATGATTAATAACAAAATGCGCTGCAAGAAGGTTTCTAGTTTCCTTAGAAATATTTGTCATTTCATCAAAAGTATGAGCACCCTTACTCCAAAGCCATTCATAAACTTGTTTTCCTCTAAACGCTTTTTGACCAACTTCTTCAAAAAACAAAATAATTTCTTCTTTTGATAAAGCGCGTATGTCTCTTTTTGTACTCATTAGATTGCAAAAATATTATTTTTAATATTCATACTGAAATTAAAAAGCCTTTCGTTTCCGAAAGGCTTTTTAATAGTATAAAAAAATCTTTACTTATTTACTGATGATTATTTTTTTAGTTACACTTGCATCATTTAAGCCGTCTACAATTTTAATAAAATACATTCCTTCTGAAAGGTCAGTTACATTTATAACATTATTTACAGCAGATAAATCGCCTCTTTTAATAACTTGTCCTAACACTGAATACATCTCATATCTAAGATCGTTTCCGTTAAAGTTAACAACATTCAAGAAATCTGAAG
>Ga0256847_1001783_pt1 | contig 10293 bp, 8 predicted proteins | sample TeddybearmetaG_FD_189099 | JGI IMG/M metagenome (GOLD analysis project Ga0256847, IMG submission 189099) | Hydrothermal vent microbial communities from East Pacific Rise, Pacific Ocean - Teddybear | ecosystem: Environmental > Aquatic > Marine > Hydrothermal vents | place: Pacific Ocean: East... | reverse complement strand
CGAAATTACTAAGTTCAGGCATGCCAACTGGACGAGTTTTAAGAATGACGGCTTTGCTTTTCATGGAGGGTCTCTTTGCGTAAATTTAATATCAGCAGAGTAATTTGTTGGGCAGCTGATTGAAAGCCAAAGGGTGAAGGGTAATAGGGACTAATTCACTGCGTCATTCAGTATGAACTGTGCCCCCGGCCCGTTGCGTCGAGCGCGGTCATCGGGGTTATACAACGCACAGCTCTTGAGTGATAGACACCCACAACCAATGCATCCATCCAGGCGTTCGCGCATTCGCTCAAGAACGCGTATACGCTCATCTAGCACGGACCTAAATTGTTTGCTGATTTTGGTCCAATCTTTCTGTGTGGGTGTCCTTTCTTTTGGCAGGCTGGTCAGTTGTTGTCTAATTTCTTCCAGGCTAAAGCCCATTTGTTGGGCGATAACAACGAAGGAAAGACGGCGGAGGTCTGAGCGTAAGAAACGCCTTTGGCCGCCATTGTTGCGTACGGGGTTCACCAAGCCTGCGGTTTCGTAGAACCGAATTGCTGACAAAGACAAGCCTGTTCGGTCTGCGACGAGACCTATGGAAATGCGTTTGCTTGGTGCCGGCATGCTCGTTACTCCTTACAATAAATACCTTGACCTCAAGTAAGGTTGAAGTATTAGAGTGGTTATATCAAGCACAGAGAGAGAATCAAATGGCAAAACTCGAACATGTGAACTTAACGGTTACAGACCCGGCACGAACAGCGCAGATGCTCTGTGAATTATTTGATTGGCATATTCGTTGGGCAGGACCGTCGCAATTAGGCGGTAATACTGTTCATGTGGGAAACGATGAAGATTACTTAGCGGTCTACACCTATGACGGTAAGCCCGTGAACACTGCAAAAAGTAGTAGTTTTAAAGGTGGTCTGAATCACGTCGGTATTGTGGTGGAGGACTTGGATTGTGTTGAGGCTAAAGTTGTAGCGGCGGGCTTTGAGCCCTATAACCATATGTCTTATGAGCCTGGTCGGCGATTCTATTTTAATGACCGCGATGATATAGAGTTTGAAGTTGTATCGTACAGCTAGATCCTGAGTAGGTTCTGAGTATGCTGCAGTCAGCGGTTCGCCTATCATCTGGCCTAAAAATGCGGGCGAATTGTTGACACACGCGGGCAATAAAGTCATTAAGATTCCGCTATAATTCAGCGTTTGTATTTGCCAAAAGTTCACCCGCCTTGAAAGTATCTGCACCCAATTGTTTGATGTTACTAAGCGTTGCCTGCGTCGCCAGTTTCTCGCCTGTTTGCGCCTTCGCTGCTGACGAGCCTTTACGCATCGTTGTTCCGCATGTCGATGATCCGCAGATTAACCTTGATGGGGTTCTTGATGATGCAATTTGGCAATCTGTGCCTAGTTATGACGGCATGGTTGTTATTGATCCGGATACACTGGTTCAACCTAGATATCGTACCAATGCTCGGTATCTCTACACAGACAAAGGCATGTACCTAGGTGTGGATTTGGAGCAGCCACAGGAAACCTTGATTGCGCGACTATCTGGCCGAGATGCTTTCATTAACAGAGACGAATTCAGCATTACGCTCGATACTTCAGGTGAAGGACTTTATGGTTATTGGTTCAGTACCGCGCTAGGTGGTTCAGTTAAGGATGGCAAGGTGGCCCCGGAACGGTCCTTTTCAAGTGAATGGGACGGACCCTGGCGGCGCGCAACCGCGGTAACCGACCGTGGTTGGAGTATGGAGGCATTTCTACCCTGGTCGATGATGGCGATGCCAGATGTCACAGGCGAGCGTACTATGGGTTTTTGGGTGACGCGAAAATTTGCCCAGGCTGATGAGCGCTGGAGTTCACCCGCATTGCCCTTTACCGGCAGTCGCTTTATGTCTGCCTTGGGTGAGTTTGTTATGGCCGATGTCCACCCGGGCCCACAATTCGCGCTGTTTCCATATGCCAGCTATACCTATGACGACATTGCTGAGGCGGATGACTATCGTGCCGGCTTTGATGTGTTTTGGCGTCCTTCAACGAACTTTCAAATAGCTGCGACCGCTAATCCCGACTTTGGCGCTATTGAGTCAGATGACGTAGTGGTGAACCTAACGGCGTTTGAAACCTTTTTCCCTGAGAAACGTTTATTTTTTCTAGAGGGCGAAGAAGTCTTCGCCACCACTCCTCGTGCGCGTAGCCGAAGCGGTTCTTCATCATCGGGTCCGCGGAAAACGGCGACTACCTTTTTCCCAACGCCAACGACATTGGTCAATACGCGCCGCATAGGTGGCAAGCCAGATATTGATGTGCCAGATGATGTGGACATAGAAGGTGCGACGCTGGGTAAACCCACTGAGTTGATCGGTGCAGTGAAGGTGACTGGGCAAAATGGTGGTTTCCGCTATGGCGTGTTGTCCGCGTTCGAAGAAGATGTACGGCGTGTAGGCACACGCAACGGTCAAGTCGTGCGTTTAGAACAAGAAGGTAGAGATTTCGGGGTTGCACGGCTGTTGTATGAAACCAGTAAAAATGGTGGCCGGCGTTCTATCGGTTACATCGGCACCTTGGTTAACAAGTCTGATGACAAAGCTGTGGTGCACGGTATTGATACGCACCTGCAGTCAACTGACAGCAAATTTTCTTGGGATACTCAGTTAATACGATCCGACGTTGCTGCTACGCGCGGTGTTGGTGCACTAATGGATTTCAGATACATACCGAATCGCGTCATTTCTCACTCACTGTCCTTGGACTATTTGAGCCGAGACCTGGACATTTCAGACTTAGGCTTTATTCGCCGTAATGATGCCATTGGTGCTGTGTACAGTCTAAATGTCAGTCGCACGCAGGGATTGCAACGGTTGCGTAGTAAAAACTCTTCAATCCTGCTTAGTTATGAAGAGAATCAAGATGGCCGTAACGTACGTGGTGGGATATTTCTACGTAATAAATGGCAGTTTAAGAATCTCTCTGAAATTGGTACAGAGCTCGATTTCTTCCCTAAGCGTTGGGATGATCGTAACAGTCGTGGCAATGGTATTTTCATCAATGAAAACCGTTGGGTAGGGGAAGTTTCCTACGGTACAGATAGTGCGAAGAAAGTGAGCGTCAGTACTTTGGTGGGCATGCGCCAAGAAGAGTTGAGTGGTTGGACGACGCGCGCGGCTCTAGGTGCTACGTTCAAACCGAACGACAGGTTCTCATTTCAGTTTGATATCAGTTACTTCCACCGTGACGGATGGCTAGTGCACCAAGAAGATCGTGACTTCACCACTTTTGCGGCAACGGAGTGGCAGCCAAAAATTGCCATGGATGTGTTTTTGTCGTCTCGCCAACAGATTCGTTTAACCATGCAGTGGGCTGGGATAAGAGCGAAGGAACAAGAACTTTGGTCTGTGCCACTAAGGCCTGGTGAACTGGATCCTAGAATTGCTGTGCCCGGTGACGATGCAGATGACTTCACCATATCGAGAGTGACGGCCCAACTCAGGTATCGTTGGGAAATAGCACCGTTGTCGGATTTGTTTATTGTTTACACGCGCGGAAGTAATCTGCCAGATCGAGGCGAAGACGAGTTTGGTGAGCTTTTTGTCGACGCGCTCACTGACCCGGTGATAGATTTTTTCGTCATCAAGCTGCGTTATCGGTTTGGCCGCTAGCTGGTAGTGGTGGTGAGTGTTAGCAACCTCGGTTGTTAAGTCGACTCAGTGGCCATATCTTCTTTAAGCGTGCGGGCGGCTGTGAAGTAGTGATACGCGCACCATATATTTAGAAAGCTCAAAATCATCAGCGCCATGCGCAGAGACTCTTTGCCGTAGTCGTCTGCAAACCAATCACTCAAGACGCCGACTAATTGCGGCCCGAAGCCCATGCCAATGATATTGAGCAAAAAAAGTACAATGCTCGATGCCAGCGCGCGCATGCGCAACGAGACCAGACTTTGCACTAAGGCGAACGTGGGGGCGAGATAGAAGCCGCCAAAAAAAGCCGGGATGGTATACAACACGAGTGCCAGCCAAAGCTCATCCACCCAAAACACAGAGGCTAAAAAGGGTACGTAACCAAGTTTTGCGGCAGCCACAACCCAAGTCCGCCAGCGAACATCTCGCTTCGCCAGCACATCGGCTAATTTCCCTGCGGAGAAGGTACCAATCCCTCCTATCAGGCCGGAGAAGAGCGCCAAAGTAAGGCCAATGTTTGTGGGTGATAGACCATAGGAGCGAGCCAAAAATGAAGGCATCCAAAGCACAAAGCCGTAGCCAATGAAGCCCGCCAGAGATGCGCCTATGGCGAGGTGTCGTAGAGATCTTGTTTTCCACATGTGCCGCGCGACAGCACGGAATTTCGGTGCCGAATTATTAACATCGTTATCGTTTTCCAGGGCGCCACGTTTCGGTTCTGATACAGTCAAGTACAATAGCCCAGCGACCAGCACACCAGGTGCGGCGACGGCAAAAAAAGCAACCCTCCAACCCCAGTTTTCGCTGAGCCAACCGCCGGCAAGATAAGCAATGAGCAACCCAATATTGACGCCAAGCGCAAAGATGCCCATGGCAGTGCCACGTTGAGCTGGACCGAACAAGTCGGAAATTATGGAGTGCGATGGAGGTGTGGAGCCTGCCTCGCCGACACCGACACCAATACGAGCGAATGCAAGTTGCAAGAACGAGCCAGCGAACCCGCATAGGGCGGTCATAACACTCCACACGGAAATGGCCGCAGTGATGATGTTGCGACGATTCTTACGGTCAGCCAGCATAGCTATGGGCATACCCAGCGTGGCATAGAAAACCGCAAAGGTCAGGCCGACCAAAAAACCCATTTGCGTGTCACTGGCATGCAGCTCAAGTTTTATTGGCTCAAGCAAAATGGCCATAATTTGCCGGTCTACCTGGCTTGATGCGTAGACCGCTGTAAGCACGCCAACTGCATACCAACGATACCAAGGTTTTGCCGCTAGACGCGTGCGTAATGTAGCCAAATTAGCTTCCTTTCATAAATGTTAGATCACTCGTTGGAAACGGTAATTTCTTGAGCGGTGATAAATTCAAGCAGTGCTGGCTGGCCGGCCTGCGTGGCTTTGATGCCACGCTCTATAGCCGCAACAATATCGTTGGGGTCTGTGATTCGTTCGCCGTAACCACCAAACGCTTTTGCCATGTCTGCGTAATTACCAGAAATTTCAATGGCACCATATTTTTCCTGTGACACCGGCATGATGGGGATTTCGATGGCCATAGAGAAGTTGTTGAAAAGTATTGAGAGAATGGGGATGCGTTCGCGCGCGGCAGTTTCGAAATCCATACCAGTAAAACCAATCGCGGCATCACCCCACACGTTAATGCATAGTTTATCTGGGTGTGCCACTTTCGCGCCCATGGCCAGCCCGAGACCGTAGCCTAGTTGGGTTGTTTTACCCCAACCAATGTATGACAACGGCGCGGTAGATTCCCAGAAAGGTGTAATTTGGTCGCGTGGGCTGCCCGCATCGTGGGTAATGACAGTAGCTTCTTTGTCGACAATCTTGTTAAGTTCCCATATGACACGATAGGGGTTTATGGGTGCTTCATTGTTGGTCAGTTTTGGCATCCACTCGCTAAGCCAAGCTTGTTTGAGTTCGGCGATTTTTTCCGGTTCAGCCGCGCGAGTATGCGCGGGTGCTTTGTCGTGTTTTTCCATAGCGCTCTGCAACGCCGCGAGGGTGATTTTTGCATCACCAATCAAACCATATTGGGCAGGGACGTCTTTGTTTAGGTCCATGGGATCTAACGTGGCGTGGATGATGGTCTTCCCCTTCGGCATTTGTACACCAAAGCCAGTTAACGCAAAACTGCAGCCAATGCCTAAGATGACATCTGCATTTTCAAGGTAGCGTTTAACCGCCCGAGGGTTTGCCCTGCCACCACTACCAAGAGACAGCGGATGGTTTTCGGGAAAAGCGCTTTTGCCTTCTATGCTAGTGGTGACCGGAATGTTCCATGTCTCTGCCAGCTGTTTGAGTTCTGCCCAGGCTTTCGCATAGTGCACACCTTGGCCGGCATATATAACTGGGTTTTTTGCCTCAGCGAGCACCTTGGCCGCCACGGCAACGTCTTGCGGGTCTGGTCCGGTCTTAGCGCGGAATGCGGGTATGTATTCCCAATTGTCGGGTACCTCTTCGCCAAAAACATCCACAGGTACTTCCAGCAAAACCGGTCCAGGGCGGCCATTGCGCAGTTGGAAGAAAGCGCGACGTAAAACCTCTGGTATGGCCCGACCCATAGTCACAGGCTCAGCCCATTTGGTGATGTGTTGCATGTTCAATGTTGAATTAAAATTGGGGTAATAGTGCGCAAGTCGGCGTGGGTATCCCGCAGGAATCACAAGTATGGGCACTGACTCTGAATAGGCTTGCGCGACGCCACCGAAAGCATTTTCGGCACCTGGCCCATGTTGCATGCAAAATACGCCGATCTTATCGCCAGAGGACATACGCGAATAGGCATCTGCCATGTGCAAGCCGATACGCTCTTGACGCACAATAATGGTTCTAATATCAAGCTTGGCTGCGGCTTCGATCAACGGGTTAACTGGGTAAGCAAAAAGGACGTCTACGCCCTCGGCTTTCATGGCGTGAGCAATGGCATCTACAACCTGCATAAATTCTCCTTACGAGATGTTCTTCTTGCGAAAGTGTTTTTGTAAGATGTGGTTAGTTAGTCTACGAGTGGCTACTGGGCTGTTCGAGATCCTGGTGCGGGTGGTTCTTCGGGCGGGCCAGCAAAGCATTGGGCGATGGCCATCCAGGCAACGGCATTGTCGCCCTGAACGTCGAGTTGTGTATCTTTGATATTACGTACTTGCGTGACGACTTGGCAAAAGTCGACCGCAGAGCCCTTTACGTGGTGGGCTGACGATGCATCATTAAATACCCATACTTCCCCCGAAGGTGCAGTAAGACTGATAAACGGAGCAACCTCAGGAACGGGTAGTTTCCGATTAGCAAAGGTCCAGCCAAATGTGCGCACACCGATGGCGACAATATTCTTGATCCGGTCAGAGTGACGGCGTTGTAACCCCATGAGGTCATATATTTCCCAGCCGTGAGCCCATGTTTCCATAAGACGGGCAGTGGCAAACATACGTGCCTTCATGCCGGGGCCTACCCAAGCGAAGCGCTCATTTGGATCTGCTCTTTCTAGGTCGCTACACATCTGTAAAAACAATGTGCGCCAGCGGTTTAGTAAGTCTGGCCCGTTGATGACGTGTTCGCCAGATTGGAGCAGCTGATTGGTATAGTTTTGCGCCGTGCCTGCATCGTGAACCTGTCGCATCATGCCTTTAAATTCATCTGCACTTTGTAGGCTTTTTGCAGCCATGAGGTCGGCAAAATGTAGGTGCGCGACCACATCCCAGACCGTCCACTTTTTGAAGGTGGACTCGGCTGTCCAAAAGCCAGTGTCCATCTCACTGAGTAGCGTAAAAAGCTCATCGCCTTCGGCACGCAAGTCTTGCACCACGCTTTGCAGCGCGGCTGTTGCATCGCTGTCGGTCATTGTCGTCTCCCATTTCCCGATACAGAACTTACCAAGGTTAGCGACAGCATGCGAGGCGCACAGGAGTTTTAGCATGAAATCGCAGACATAAAAAAAGGGCGGATAGACCGCCCCCGTTTTCGTGCCATGTACCGCTTCGTTAGAACTGGTTCATGGTGTTGGCTGTACCGCCAGCTAGGAGTGCTTTTTCACCTAAGAAGTACTCTTTGTGATCGTCACCTACATTAGAACCGGCGAGATCTTGGTGCTTAACCGCAGCAAGGTCGTTACGGATTTCTTCACGTTGCACATCACGTACATAGGCCAACATGCCCAGGTCGCCGAAGTAGCCTTCAGACAAGGTATCTGTAGAGAGCGCTGCTGTGTGATATGTGGGTAGGGTGATCAGGTGGTGGAAAATGCCTGCTTCACGTGCGGAATCTGCTTGGAAGCTCTGAATCAAGCGATCTGCTTCTTGCGCAAGTTCGGTCTTGTCTAAAGAGATATCCATGAGCGCCTTTTCATCGTTAGTCGGGTCAGGATATGCGGACAGATCTTTACCCGCGGCTTTCCAGTCTTGGTAAACCTGGTCGCGGAACTTCAAGGTCCAGTTGAAAGAAGGTGAATTGTTGTACACCAACTTAGCTTCCGGGCGCACTTTGCGAATGGCATTCACCATTTCAGCGATCTGTTCTACATTCGGTTTTTCGGTTTCGATCCACAAGAGATCGGCACCGTGCTCTAGGCTGGTTATGCAATCTAAAACAACACGGTCGAAGCCGGTGCCTTCTTTGAAAGCATAGAGACCGTTGTCTAAGCGACGTGGCTTAGCCAGCTTGCCGCCTTGATGAATGGTCATATCACCATCTTGTAGCTCAGAAATATCATGCACCTCGGACGTGTCCAAGAAATCACAATATTTGTTGCCTAAGTCACCAGCTTTGATGGATACAGGTATCTTTTGCGTCAAACCAGCACCTAGGGAATCTGTGCGAGCAACGATAATGCCGTTGTCGATGCCTAACTCAAGGAAGGCATAACGCACAGCGTTAATTTTTGACACGAAATCTTCGTGCGGTACGGTGACCTTGCCAGCCTGGTGGCCACATTGCTTAGCGTCGGAGACCTGGTTTTCGATTTGAATGGCACAAGCACCTGCCTCGATCATGCGCTTGGCGAGCAGATAGGTGGCTTCTTCGTTACCAAAGCCCGCATCGATGTCTGCGATGATTGGCACAACGTGAGTTTCGTAGTTGTCGATACGTGCAAGAATGCTGTCGACGTTGTCGCCATTGGCTTTTGCGTCATCTAGCTCGACAAAAATGTGGCGAAGCTCACGCGCATCAGCTTGCTTTAAGAACACGTAAATTTCTTCGATAAGATCAGATACCGTGGTCTTTTCATGCATGCTTTGGTCAGGCAATGGACCGAACTTAGAGCGCAATGCCGCGACCATCCAGCCGGAGAGGTAGATGTAGCTGCGGTCAGTGGTTTTTTGGTGACGCTTAACACCCATCATGACCTGCTGTGCGACAAAACCATGCCAGCAGCCTAGGCTCTGAGTGTACTTAGAAGAATCTGCATCGTACGCCGCCATATCACGGCGCATGATATCTGCTGTGTGTTGTGCGATTTCTAGACCCGTAGCAAAGCGATTTTGCAGCTTCATGCGCACGGCGTATTCGGCGTTGATGGCGCTCCATTCGTCTTTGCCTTGAATTTTGCTTTGCATCAGTTGAATTTCATCAAGATATGCAGACATATTTGCGATCCTTTGAATTGGGTTATTACCAAGAGGGCGCGCAAGATAACAGGGATGTCTAGAGTGTTATATGGAATAATTCACATTCAATACATTCCATTTTGGAATTAATTGAATATGCGGCAGGTTGAGAGTGACCACTAACTGAAAGTATGGAGGCAGGTTTGAAATTATATGGTAAAGGCGGGCGCACCTTCCGGTGTCTTTGGATGCTCGAAGAAGCCGGATTACTCTACGAGCGCAGTCTAGTTGATTGGTCTATTGGCGAATCTCGAACTCCGGGCTTTCTGCGCATAAATCCAAACGGTAAGGTGCCTGTACTTGAAGATGGCGAGCTGGTTTTGTTTGAATCGCTGGCGATCAACTATCACATTGCGCGCACATATGCTGAGCACTTGTGGCCTGCAACCCAACCGAATATTTCGCGTTCAATCCAATGGTTGGCCTGGGCTATGGGCGAGCTTGAAGGTCCTCATGACACAGCGAATCGGACTAACAGCCCAGTCGATGGCGATAGGCTTGGTGTGTCTCTAAATGTACTTCGTACAACGTTATCCAGGCATGAATACATGCTCGGCGAGGAGTTTACAGTGGTCGACCTAAACACTGCCTGTTTACTGCTGCGGCCACAATACAAACCCGTGATCCGCAATGATCCTGCATTGCGAGATTGGTTTGCAATGTGCACCGAGAGACAGGCTCTGAAACTAGCGCTGAATTAGGTCCCATAGGTTGCCAAACGGGTCTTCGAAGATAGCCGTAATGCCATAGTTGGCATGAGTTGGTTGACGAACTATGCACATCCCTTCTTTTTCGATAGCTGATATGAGCGTGCCTATATCGTTGGTCTCGTAAATGTAGTCGACGACACCGGATTTTTGTTTCAGGCGGACAATTTCAGCGAGTGAGTCGAATTCAGTAATTTGGAGTTGCAGGCCGCTACCATCTCCCATACCCATGGTCAGGAATCGCTCGCCCGTAATAGTCTGTTCATCGGCTCTGACCACAAAGCCAAATATTTTCT
>Ga0256847_1001782_pt1 | contig 10299 bp, 6 predicted proteins | sample TeddybearmetaG_FD_189099 | JGI IMG/M metagenome (GOLD analysis project Ga0256847, IMG submission 189099) | Hydrothermal vent microbial communities from East Pacific Rise, Pacific Ocean - Teddybear | ecosystem: Environmental > Aquatic > Marine > Hydrothermal vents | place: Pacific Ocean: East... | reverse complement strand
TATGGCTAAATTGATTTATTTGCACATTTATATGACAATGATTAGTACGACAATAAGTACCAAATCTTAAACGTATGCCAGTAATAATATCACTACTAGGAGTTAAACTAAAACTAATATAAACATCCTTTGTTAAGGTGATTGCTTGATCACCATAGAAATTAGTATCACTAATCCTTTGATTATCCTCACCTAATAGTAAAGATGCTGGTAATTTATCTTCAATTAATATATTCATTAATCTATTATAACAATCATGCAAACATCAGTTATAATAATATTTTTAACTTAAATCAATCATGAATATATTTAAATCTTTACAATTAATCTTAATTATCTTGATCCTAACCGCCTGTAACAATCAGACTTCTGCTTATACTAATATTGATTATGCGGATTTGAAAAAGTTGATGGCAAATGGTGCTGTTTTGGTAGATATTCGCACTGCTCAAGAATGGAAACACACTGGTGTGATTGCAGGTAGTAAGACTCTGAGTTTATTTTTAGCTAATGGTAAGACGAATCCAGATTTTGTGCCGCAATTACAACAGTTGGTTAAAGTGGATGATCATGTAATTGTAATGTGTCGCACTGGTGGGCGTAGTAGTGTTGCTAGTGATTTGCTCACTAACAAGTTGGGATATAAAAATGTTTATAATGTCAATAATGGTATTATGGGATGGATTAAAGCAGGTTATCCAGTAAGTTTTACTGGCATAAATTAATAGGAAATGCTGCACCAATGATTTTATCTGATTTACGGCGAGGATTATCAAGAGTAAAAATTTCTTTACAAGTTTTAATCTCTATTAAACGCCATTTTACAATTTCATCTTCATTGGTGCTAAATAATATCCAATCTTTAATTAATTCGATTGAGTGTTTTTTGCCGCCTATTAATTTAGGGCAAATTTTATCGAAAATGGCTTGATCTTGATCATATTTCCATAAATCGTTCTCTATGCTACCATAAAATATGGATTTATCTTTGTCTGTTAAAGTTAGAGTTTCTACAAATAGCGGTGTAGCTATAACTACAGTACCCTTGCCTGTTTCAAGGTCAATAGTAATCATTCCATGCCCTTGTGCCCATCCATACAAGGTGCCATTAGCATGAAAAGCTAAACTATCAACTTGATCAAAACCAATGTTTCCAATCGAAAACAGTTTGCCTGTTAAACTATCTGCTTTATAGAGATGTCCTTTTTTACCTGATGAAGCATAGATAAAATGTGTTTTAGGATCAATTGCTATATCCTGAATATCAAAATCTTTATTTAGTTTGCTTAATTTTCTTAATTTCAATTCGGGTACAGTAATAGTAAAAAACTGAGATTGCTGCTGTTTATTCTGTTTGACATAGAAAAGTTGACAAGAACTTGCTGGTTTTGGTGCCGCTGGTTCAGGATCATAAGGTTGTACAGTTATTGGTTGCCAAAAATTCGCTATAGCTCCATCATTATCTCTAATTTTTAAGGTTATTTGATATATACCCGGATGATTAAATTGCATATTTGCTATTTTACCTGATTTTTCTATTCCATTGGATGAAAACCATTTATAATCAACAATTTCTCCATCTGAATCAGATGAATCTGTTGCATCTAATTTAACAGTTGCTGGCGCGTCCCATGTTTTTGCTGAAAGGTGAAATTTGGCGATAGGCTGTTCAGTATTTGCTGGAGCTACTTTCATCTTAATTTTTATTTTTGCCACTACATTAGGATCAGCTTTTGAAGTAGCCTTGATAGTAATGGTATTTTCTACGCCTTGAGTATCAGCCAAAGTGACATTTAAAGTAAAATTTTTAGGTTCTTTAGCTTCAATTTCAATTGGAGTAGTTAAAGCTGAAAATTCCCAGTTAGCAGCTTGACTAGTAGTTGTTAAAATATAATTATCAGTGTTTACACCATTATTAAACAACCTTAATTCAATTGGCACTTTAGCTCCGGCAACTCCTGTAAATGGAAAAGTTCTAGTATTAGTCACAGATAATTGAGCTAAATGAACTTTTTTACTTTTATGCAGTTCAGCTAAACTGTTTCCATCACATTTTTTTATTATATCTGCAAAAATTTCAAATTTATTAGTAATATCAAAGGCATCATCAATAGTGTGCTGACAATGATTATCTCTAGTGAGCTGATTTGTTATAAAATTAACACTACCAGTTTTCCAAACCGCTATAGTCATTTCATCAGCAATCACGCTCTTTTTTTGCAATTGACTTAAATCAAACTGACTACTATCACCAGCAAAGATAATTTTTTCTGCACTAAACCTAGCGTTTTGACCAGCACGAAGCTGACTTGGACGATTACCCCAATAAATTAAACTACCCTTATGTCCCTTCACAATACCATTTTGAAACTCCAAGAATAGCGTGATATTACCACCTTTGCCAGATTTAGAAAAATCATAATTCACTTGCCCAGCGATATTTCCAGATAAAAATTCTTTAGGAATCAGTGCGTCACCACCAACACCACTTTCAATAGTTCCATAATTTTTAGGAATATAATCTACCCTCAAATCAGCCCAAATATGTATAAAACCACCATTACCACCATTAGTTGGACCACTAACTATATAGGTTTTGCCATCATCTCTAATACCTTTTCCTTCTGCTTTACCACCATCGCCTGCTTTAATAATTCCGTGATTCTTCATTGTATTAGTGGCATATATTTCGATGCTACCGCCTAAACCACCTTGTGTTGCTGTACCTTGACATTTACCTATAGAATTACTAAGATATTTATAAGTAAAATCATCACCACCTTTACCAGCGATAATTTTTCCAGTTATTTGATTGATAAAGTTATCAGTCCAAATTTCGATGCGACTACCAGCAGTAGCATGTTGAAAAAAATTACATTTTTCAATTGGTTTAGCAAAACCATTTTTACCATCCGCACCGCGTATCGTGCCTGAATTCTCAATTACAGCGGCATGAATTTCTAAACGAGCTTCACTTATTAGTTCTCCTTGCTTTCCAATACAAAGTTGACCTTTATCTAATTTAATTGGTTCTGCTGGGGCAATAACATTATGTCTTATAATAACAATATTTCCTGCACTAGGAATTTTTCCTCTATTCCAAGTTTTTGGGTTATTCCATAAACCACTTTTTTGTGAAACTATCATAGCATCCTGATTTATCCTACAAGGATCATCATCCTCATCATCATCATCATTAACAATAATAGTCATGCTGGTAACAGGGCCAAAATTGGCATCACCAGAAATCTTAATAGTAAAATCTTCTTTGGCTTCTAATTGATTATCATCAACAATTGGAATAGAAATAAACTTATTACCAGTTTCACGAGATTTCCATGTCAAAGTGCCAGATGTTTTAGTATAATCACGACCAGCTTTTGCGCTACCATCACTAGTAGTATAATCTACCGAAACTGCAAATGCTTCTTTCTCAGTAAACGACCGATTAACCCCTATTCTAATAGAACTGCTGTCTTCACTGACAGTAAGTTCATTTTGTGAAAAAGATATAAAGCCGGCTTGTAATATATTGGGTATCAATATTAAACTACTAGTAAATAAAAATGTTCTTATATTCATTATTTAAACCTTTAATTATAAATTAATATATTCTTAAGCAATTTATTTACCATTTTAAATAAAAATTTAATACAAAAACCCAAACAACCACAATGGAATTACATTCTTATAACCAGATTCAATCCTATCAATAGCAAGATAAGCATTGTTTAAATTTTTTATCTGCTTAAAATCTTTAGATGTACCACCAACTTCTATAATTATTTGCTCATCAATCAAAAAATCACCTTGATGGTGATAGTGAAGTTGATGTTTTTGTGATAGTTGAGATACAAAAAAACTTTCTCTAATTGCTCCTATATCTGGTTTAGCACAAAGTATAGAAAATAGATTAGGATTATTAAGTAAAATTTTATTTGGAATTTGTAATGTTTTGTGTCCTTTGCTACCTCGTATCATATGAACTAAACTACCCTTTACCATATAATTAAGGTACTTAGATAATGTTGCCCATGCTACACCGGTTTCTCCTGAAAGCTTAGATTTATTAATTTCATAAGGTGAAGTACAACAAAGCATATAAAGTACTTTTTTGAGAGTATCAAGTTTATCACTATTAATATGAAAAAGTGATGCTAGATCACTATCTATAGTAATATTTACCACTTCTAAAAGTCTATTAGCATATCCAGATATACTCTCTTTAAAAAAAGGATAAGTACCATATTCTAAATATTCACCAAACCATTCAAGTGGTTTAATTTCACTAACAATATCTACAACGATATCTTCATGATTTGAAATAATTTCATCAAATGTATATGATGGTAAATGTGCAATATTTTTAATAGCTAAAAACTCGCGAAATGACATAACAGGCATATCATAAACTAAAGCTCTCCTAGACAGATCACCCAATTCATGTTCGATCTTCATAGCAGAAGAACCTGAAAATATGACTTGTAGTTCTGTAAAATCATACATCGCTTTAATATGTGATGCAAAGGCTTTTATTTTATGAATTTCATCTAAAATCAATAATTTTCCACCATGATCATAAAATTCATCTGCAATTTTATAAAGTTGTTCTCCAATCATCGCCGGATGATCACAAGAAATATAGAGAATTTGAGATGGCTTATATTTTGTCATTTTAGTATATTGATGTAAAAGAGTGGTTTTACCAGAACCTCGCCCACCTTTAATAGCAATAATTGGTGCTTTAAAATCTATTTCATAAAATAGAAATCTTTTAAAATATAAAGATTTTTTAGATAGAAATCTTTTAGATAGTTTAGATAATATCGGTGTCATTATATATTGATGGTATGAAATGTATTTTATAGTAAAAGCTAGTTTACTATAAAAAGCATTTCATAGTCTATTTGGAATAGCAATTGCTTCAATCTCATAATTAAACTTCCTTTAAGGTATATCCTATGAAAAGTGTAATCTTATTATTCTGTATTTTTACTGTTTCGGTTGTTTCAGCGGCTGATTTAGTCTTTACTCCAATTACCACGTTTAATTAATTTTTTCAATAAGATTCCAAACCATATTTCAATTTGATTCATCCATGATGCGTGTTTTGGTGTATAGTGAAAAACTATTGAATGTTGAGGATTTGTCAAAAACTCTTCACGAGTTGACATCGACTTTAAAATGCCATATTTTCCTTTCACACCAAGTTCTTGCGTAATCTTACAACGTTCTGCTACCAGTTTCACAAGCAATAAAGCTAGCAAAATCGCGTGTCACCACAAACAGCACTCACTTTACGTTTTACTAGAATTATCTTCAACAGTATTATTCCCCGTATATTCTCGTCTTTCTGAACAAGGATTTGAGGTTTTACGTGAAAAAACATTTAAAACACGAGCTTTATTATTATTAGTATTTTTACCTCCACTGTGGTTAATGGTATTTCTAGGAGATGATTTTATTCGCTTGGTTTATGATGATCGTTATGCAGATGCTGGTTGGATGTTACAAATTTTAGTAGCTGGTAGTATAGCAGGTGCGATAATAGCGACGATTAGCCCAATATTATTAGCCGTTGGTAATTCATTTAAACATCTTATTTTTACTGCAAGCCAATTAGGTTTTCAAATTATAGGAATGGCAGTAGGAGCTTATTTAGCAGGAGTTCAAGGATTTATAATTGGTATTGCAATAGCGGAAATATTCTGTTATCCAGTATTGGTGTATCTGATACATCCTTATAAGGTGTGGCTACCAATGCTTGATATGATAGCTTTTGCCAGCTCATTTATTGTTGTTGGATTGGCATTTTACTTATAAATTATATGATTTTCTAACATATTTAATAAAATAGTGATTATTTCATTTAATTTATCGGGAACGATATATTTTGTTAAGCCCTTATCGATTATTGGCTTTAATGCTAACTAAATCACCGACGACTTTTCTAGCAATACCAATTGCAGAATACAATCTGCATTCTTTGAAGTCTCTTATTCGTTTTTAACTAAAATATTTGCATTTATCATATTATTACACATTACTAATATACTGATTATTATTTTACGGGCATAAATTAATAGGAAATGCTGCACCAATGATTTTATCTGATTTACGGCGAGGATTGTCAAGAGTAAAAATTTCTTTACAAGTTTTAATCTCTATTAAACGCCATTTTACAATTTCATCTTCATTGGTGCTAAATAATATCCAATCTTTGATTAATTCGATTGAGTGTTTTTTGCCGCCTATTAAGTTAGGGCAAATTTTATCGAAAATAGCTTGATCTTGATCATATTTCCATAAATCGTTCTCTATGCTACCATAAAATATAGATTTATCTTTATCTGTTAAAGTTAGAGTTTCTACAAATAGCGGCGTAGGTATAACTACAGTACCATTAGCTTTTTTAAGGTCAATAGTAATCATTCCATGCCCTTGTGCCCATCCATACAAGGTGCCATTAGCATGAAAAGCTAAACTATCAACTTGATCAAAACCAATGTCTCCAATCGAAAACAGTTTGCCTGTTAAACTATCTGCTTTATAGAGATGTCCTTTTTTACCTGATGAAGCATAGATAAAATGTGTTTTAGGATCAATTGCTATATCCTGAATATCAAAATCTTTATTTAGTTTGCTTAATTTTCTTAATTTCAATTCGGGTACAGTAATAGTAAAAAACTGAGATTGCTGCTGTTTATTCTGTTTGACATAGAAAAGTTGACAAGAACTTGCTGGTTTTGGTGCCGCTGGTTCAGGATCATAAGGTTGTACAGTTATTGGTTGCCAAAAATTCGCTATAGCTCCATCATTATCTCTAATTTTTAAGGTTATTTGATATATACCCGGATGATTAAATTGCATATTTGCTATTTTACCTGATTTTTCTATTCCATTGGATGAAAACCATTTATAATCAACAATTTCTCCATCTGAATCAGATGAATCTGTTGCATCTAATTTAACAGTTGCTGGCGCGTCCCATGTTTTTGCTGAAAGGTGAAATTTGGCGATAGGCTGTTCAGTATTTGCTGGAGCTACTTTCATCTTAATTTTTATTTTTGCCACTACATTAGGATCAGCTTTTGAAGTAGCCTTGATAGTAATGGTATTTTCTACGCCTTGAGTATCAGCCAAAGTGACATTTAAAGTAAAATTTTTAGGTTCTTTAGCTTCAATTTCAATTGGAGTAGTTAAAGCTGAAAATTCCCAGTTAGCAGCTTGACTAGTAGTTGTTAAAATATAATTATCAGTGTTTACACCATTATTAAACAACCTTAATTCAATTGGCACTTTAGCTCCGGCAACTCCTGTAAATGGAAAAGTTCTAGTATTAGTCACAGATAATTGAGCTAAATGAACTTTTTTACTTTTATGCAGTTCAGCTAAACTGTTTCCATCACATTTTTTTATTATATCTGCAAAAATTTCAAATTTATTAGTAATATCAAAGGCATCATCAATAGTGTGCTGACAATGATTATCTCTAGTGAGCTGATTTGTTATAAAATTAACACTACCAGTTTTCCAAACCGCTATAGTCATTTCATCAGCAATCACGCTCTTTTTTTGCAATTGGCTTAAATCGAACTGACTAGTATCACCAGCAAAGATAATTTTTTCTGCACTAAAACGTGCATTTTTACCCGCAATAAGTTTATTTGGATGATTACCCCAATAAATTAAACTACCTTGATGTGCTTTTACAATACCATCTTGCAAATCTAAGAATAGTTTGATATTACCACCTTTGCCAGATTTAGAAAAATCATCATTAACTTGCCCAGCGATATTTCCAGAGAAAAAATCTTTAGGAATCAGCGCGTCACCACCTATACCGCTTTCAATAGTTCCATAATTTGAAGAAGTAGGCTGTTGCTTCAAATCAGTCCAAATATGTATAAAGCCACCATTACCACCATTCGTTGGACCATGAACTACATAGGTTTTACCATCATTTCTAGTACCTTCTCCTTGTGCTTTGCCACCATCACCTGCTTTAATAACTCCGCGATTTTCCATAACAGCGGCATATATCTCGACGCTACCGCCTAAACCACCTTGTGTTGGTGTACCTTGACATTTACCTATAGAATTACTAAGATATTGATAAGTTAAATCATCACCACCTTTACCAGCGATAATTTTGCCAGTTGTTTCATTTATAAGCTGATCAGTCCAAACTTCTATCCGAATGCCAGCAGTAGCATGTTGAAAAAAATTACATTTTTCAATTGGTTTAGCAAAACCACTTTTACCATCTGCACCGCGTATCGTGCCATAATTATGAATTACAGCGGCATGAATTTCTAAATTAGTTTGACTTCTGAGTTCTGCTTGCTTTTGAATACAAAGTTCACCTTTATCTAATTTAATTGGTTCTGCTGGAGCAATGATGCTATGTTGTTTTTCTATAACTACAACATCTCCTGCACTAGGAATTTTTCCTCGATCCCAAGTTTCTGCTTTATTCCATAAACCACTGTTTTGTGAACGTATAATATAATTTTTCAGACAGGGATCATCATAGTTATCATCATCATTAATAATAACAGTAATACTAGTAAAAGGACCAAAACTGCCGCCAGAAATATTACTTAAATTGATAGTAAAATTTTCCTCATTTTCCTGTTCATTGTCATCATTAATTTTAACAGAAATAAACTTATTACCACTTTCACCAGCTTTCCATTTCAAAGTACCAGATGATTTACTATAATCACTACCAGCTTTTGCGCTAGCATCAACAGTAGAATAATCAACCGAAACTGCTTCACGACCATTAGAACGATTAACTGCTACTCTAATAGAACTGCCATTTTCATTAACAGTAGATTTATTTTGTGTGAATAATACAAAGCTTGCAGCTTGTAATGTGCAAGGTGTTAGGATAAAAAAACTAATCAGTAAAAAATTTCTTATATTCATTATTGAAACCTCTCATTATCAAATACATATATTATCAAGCAATTTATTTACCATTCTAAAACAATTATGAATTATAAACCACCGTATACCATTACATCAAAAATTCTTACTTTTGTGAGTGATATTGTAGAAAGATTAGCAGATATAAAAAATATTGAATCTAAAATACCCATTAATAGTTAGTTCAGTATTTCATTATGAATTTGAATTTATTCATCCTTTTAGTGATGGAAATGGTCGTATAGGAAGACTTTGGTAGAATGTGATACTACATCATTCGAAACCAATTTTATCTTTTATTCCAATTGAAAGCGTAGTAAGAGATAATCAAGAAAGATATTATCAAACATTAGAAGAAGCAACTTCTCTTGGATAAAGTACACAATTTGTAGAATTTATATTAGAAATAAGTATAGTGTCAAAAAAAAGCTCATACTATAAAAAACACATTAATTGTTGGTCATAGATGTTTTCATTGTAAATGTTTTTTAATGATACAATAATTATATTAGTAATAATTTGTATCAATTTTTGGTGCAGAAGCTGGTAATCTTGCATTAAGTTTTCTGGCTTCTGATGGTATATATATCAGCGGCGAATTGGCATTAGCCATTTTAGGTAATTTTTTATGGAAACCATTAAAGCCAAAGAAGAAATAGGCGGAGATAAAAAATGGTGTTATTGGATGCCTATGTTCAGGCTCAACCGCTGGTATAATACAAGTAATTTAGCCAAATGCCAGTCTATACCTAAGACATTAGAAAAAGATGATAAATAAACCTGACAGGTTTTAAAAACCTCTCAGGTTTGACTATAAAATAAAAATCTATCTTTGAGCAGTATTTAAATAATTACGACCATAGCGATGAATGCTATTAACAATCTTATCTTCAATCTTATCAGCTTTCCAACCACCACATCGGTTGTTATTTAAAAAGATTGCATATCCAAATACTTTGCCCCTTGGAGTAGCTACATAACCTGCTAAGGTGCTTACTCCTCTTAAAGTTCCAGTTTTGGCTCTAATTTTTCCCTTTGCTGGTGATTTCTTTAAGCGGCTGGATAATACTCCATAAGCTCCCATTACACGTAATACCGCCATAAAATCTGGACCAATATCAAAACGAGAATACATTCTAGTCAATAAATCAGTTATTGCACGAGTTGTCATCCTATTTTTACGTGATAAACCAGAACCATCGACTAATGTTACTCCTCGCAAATCAACACGACTTAGGGTTAAAAATTGTCTAGTTAATCTCAAGGCTTCTGCATGAGTTCCCGGTGTACCATAACGTACCGCGGCAATTGTTTTGAGAACTTGTTCTGCGGTTAAATTATTAGAAAATGTATTTAACTCTTTTA
>Ga0256847_1001781_pt1 | contig 10313 bp, 9 predicted proteins | sample TeddybearmetaG_FD_189099 | JGI IMG/M metagenome (GOLD analysis project Ga0256847, IMG submission 189099) | Hydrothermal vent microbial communities from East Pacific Rise, Pacific Ocean - Teddybear | ecosystem: Environmental > Aquatic > Marine > Hydrothermal vents | place: Pacific Ocean: East... | reverse complement strand
CGAAAGAGCTGGTGATTGATGCGCTGCTGTCGCCGAGCCAAGTGACGCCGGAGCTGTTTGATCAGATCGAGACGCTGGGGCCGTTTGGGCAGGCTGCGCCACAACCTGTGTTCGGGCTGCGCGATGTCGAGATCACGTACACGCGGCCAATCGGTGAGAACCATCTCAAGATCACGGTCGAGGATGCCGGCGCGCGGGTTGAGTGCGTAATCTGGCGCTGTATCGGCACGCCGCTGGGCGACGCTCTGCTGCAACGCGGGCGGGTGCATCTGGCTGGGCGGGTGAAAGACAATGAGTGGAACGGTCGGCGCACGGCGCAGTTCGAAGTGATCGACGCAGCCCCGGCGACTTAGCGCGGCGTGGCCTTGATCTTGTAGACCTTGCGCCATGTCGCGCCGTCGTCGCTGGAGATTTCGAGCGACCAGTCCCAGCCGGTTTCGTCTGGCGGGAAGAACGTGATCCGGCGCTCTGGATTCTGAACGGGCGAAACATAGTGCATGACGATGTTGCCGTGCTCGTCTTGCTCGGCGGCGATATGCGCGATCCCGACCAGACCGGTGACGGCCCATGTAATGTCCCAAGTGCCGCTGCCGGAATTATACACGCGCAGATTGGTACCGATCCCGCCCGCATTCGGCATCCAGAAATCCTGCACTGCGACGCCGTTGCCGACGCAGGTGAAATTCCAACGCGCGCCTTGTTGCTTGATCCAGCCTGCGCCGTCTGGGGCGAGTTGCCAGTCTTGGATATTCCAGTCGCCAAGGTAGCGCCCGAATTGTTCGATATCGCCGTCGAGGCAGCCTGAGGTCTGGTCCATGGCGACGTCGGCGAGGCTTGTGGTGGGTGCGGTTGGGGTTTGCGGAGGTGTAACGCAGGCGGTCAGGCCGGTACATAAGAGTGCCAAATATCCGTAATTCATGATTGCCTCCTGTTTCCGTCAGCTAATCACAAGTTTGGCGGCGCGCCCAATGGAATGCGCCCAACGGAGGGTATCCTTCGAAATCGACGCGCCTGATTTGCGCAATTGCGTGTCCGGGCGCATTGTAGGCTCAACGTAGCGACAAGCAGGAGCGTGAGATGGCCAAGAAGATTGTGTCCTATGAAGGTAAGACCCAGACGATTTCGTGGGATGGGCGTTTGTGTATTCATGCCGGTGAGTGCGGACGTGCGCATGGCGACCTGTTCGAGATGGGCCGCGACCCGTGGTGCGCACCGGACGCCCTCGACGCCGAGGGGGCAGCTGAAGTGGTGGCGCGATGTCCAACCGGAGCGCTGGCCATCGTCGGCGCAGATGGCAAGGGCCAGGTTGAAGCGCCGCTGGGCAAGAATATGGCTTTGGTGGCGAATGATGGCCCGCTTTATTTCAGCGGTGATCTGGAGGTTGCTGGGGCGAGCGATGACATGGTCGGTGCGCGCCGACGCGCCGCGATTTGCCGATGCGGCATGTCCAAGACCAAACCGTTTTGCGACAATTCTCACCGTGACGCGAATTTTCGCGATGCCGGCGCCATTGGCGAAACTGGATTGGCGGACATTGAACCGGGCGGGCCGCTAGCGCTCAATCCTATTCCAGACGGACCTTTGGAAGTTAGTGGCAATCTGAAACTTTATGCCGGGTCAGGGCGCGCCGCGTGGCAAGGGCGGAAAGTCTATCTGTGCCGGTGCGGGGCCTCAAAGAACAAGCCGTTCTGCGATGGCTCGCACAAGGAGATCGGCTTCAAAGCGGATTAGACGGGTCGATCGCCATTGATCGTGGCGCGGCGCATGTGGCGGCGGTGTCCGGCATAATCGTTCAAGGCATAGTGCCAGCAGCAGCGATTGTCCCAGAATGCCACCGCGCCATTGCTCCAGCGGAAGCGGCAGGTGAAACGCTCGTCGCGCGCGTGCTGGTAGAGGAAATCGAGCAGCGGTTTACTCTCACGCGCAGTCATTCCCGAGAAGCGGAGGGTAAATGCAGGGTTAACGTAAAGACCCTTGCGGCCGCTTTCAGGGTGGGTGCGGATCACCGGATGCTCGTATTCAGGGGCGTCGCTGGCCTCGGTTGATTGCATTGACTTGCGAGCCTGCGCCGATTGGCCTTGCGCGCTATATTCGCGGCTGGCCGAATGGATTGCGGTCAGGCCGGACAGCATCTGTTTCATGCCATCCGAGAGCGCCTCATAGGCAGTAATTTGATTGGCAAACAGCGTGTCGCCGCCAACGCGTGGAACTTCGATAGCGTAGAGGACGGAGCCGAGGGCGGGCTGTTCCTCAAACGACATGTCAGTGTGCCAACCGCCGCCAAAGTTCAGCTTGTCTTCGGGTTCCTTGATAATCTCGATCAATTCGGGATGGCCCGCCATGCCCTGTACATAAGGGTGGGTGTTGAGGGTGCCAAAGCGGCGGGCGAAGGTTTTCTGAGCGTCTGGACTGAGGTCGTCCTGACCGCGAAAGAAGATCACGTGATGGTCGAGGAAGGCTTGGTGGATCTGGTCGAACTGCGCATTGCTCAGCGGCTCGGATAGGTCGACGCCGTTGATTTCTGCGCCGAGCGCGCCTGCGATGGGGGCGATTTCTAGAGTTTGGGACATGTCTACCATCTTCCGCTTGCCCCGGACTTGATCCGGGGTCTTGTGCCGATGGTTCAATCTGAGTGGCATGAGATGCCGGGTCAAGCCCCACGGGTGTCCCGGCACCGGCGGATAATGGGTTTACTCAGCGTCTTTTGGAAACAGGCGCTCATACAGATAGGTGAATTCCAGCGCCGAGCGTTTGGCGCGTTCTTTCTGGTTTGCTGCTGCCGAATGACCGCCATCTATATTCTCGTAATAGAGGAAGGGTTTGCCAGCCGCTTCGAACAATTTTGCCATTTTGCGGGCATGACCGGGATGTACGCGGTCATCCTTGGTCGAGGTCACGAAGAGTGGCATCGGATAGTCGGCGCCCGCGTCGAAATTATTGTAGGGCGAGATGGTTTCGAGGAAGGCGCGTTCTTCGGCAATGTCAGGGTCGCCATACTCGTCAATCCACGAGGCGCCCGCCAGCAGCTTGTGATAGCGCAGCATGTCGAGCAGCGGCACTTGGATGACCACGGCGTTCCACATTTCCGGAGCTTGGGTAATCATCACGCCCATCAGCAGTCCGCCATTCGAGCCGCCCATGATGCCAAGATGGTCTGGCGAGGTGATGTTCAAATCAAACAGGCCCTGTCCAACCGCTTTGAAGTCATCATAGATGCGCTGGCGATTGCCTTTCAGGCCCGCCTGATGCCAAGCCGGGCCAAACTCGCCGCCGCCGCGAATATTGGCGAGCACGTAGATGCCGCCTTTTTCAAGCCACATCCGGCCAACGCCGCCGGAATAGGATGGGCGCAGTGAAACCTCGAAACCGCCATAGCCGTAGAGCAGGGTCGGGTTGCTGCCATCCAGTGCAATGCCTTCTTTGTGGACGACGAAATACGGGATTTTGGTGCCGTCTTTGGAAATGGCTTTTTTTTGATGCACGACGAGGCCAGTTGTATCGAACTTGGCAGGCAGCGATTTCAGCGGGCTGACATTGCTGGTGGTCACATCATATTTGAGCAGGCTGTCCGGGGTCAGGAAGCCTTCAAAGTTGATGAAGACGGTTTCGGACTTTTTGTCGGCGAAAGCGATGCTGGCTTGGCCCGTGCCGGGCAGGGTGATCTCGCTTGTGGTCCAGCCGTGCATGGTCGGCTCGAGGCGTAGAATCTTGCTGGCGACATTATCATTGATCGACAGCAGGGCGGCGCCCTTGGCTACCGAGACGCCGTTGACGGCTTGGCGCTCATTCGCCCGGAAGACCAGCTGAACGTATGGCAGTTTACCGGTGTCGAGGAATTCCTGATGATTGAAGGCGATCAAATCGCCAATCTTGAAAGGCGTTGACGTGTGGCCGCAGGCTTGCTGCGATGAGCATGGATGGCTGGCTTCCCAGTCTTGTTGCAGGGTGACGAATTGCCAACCTTTATACTCGTCGCCGAGGGTGGCTTTGGCGGGGATCGGATATTGAACCGGGTCGCCTTCGCTAAGCAGCCAGTACTGGCTGGTGAAGAACGTATCGGCCTCAACCGTGCCGTAAATCATCCGGCCATCTTCAAGCTCGGTTGACCATGGCCAGACGCCGACATCGGTGAGATCACCGGCATAGATTTCGGTGGCCTCTTCAAGCGCCTGTCCGCGTTTCCATAGCTTGACCACGGAAGGGTAGCCGGAACTGGTCAGGGTTGAGCCGTCGCCGCCCCAATCAGTGCCGACCAGCATCGTGTCATGGTCGATCCATGCGGTACCTTGCTTGGCTTCAGCGGTGACAAAGCCACCTTCGACGAAAGTTTTGGTGTCTAGGTCAAACTCGCGTTGGATGACCGCGTCTTTGCCGCCATCCGAGAGCGAAACCATGCACAGGGTCTTGGCCACCCCTTTCGGGCGGAAACAGTCGGCGCCCTTATAGACCCAGTTCTTGTCTTCGTCGGCTGAGAGCTGGTCGAAATCGAGGACGGTTTCCCAGACCGGTTCGTCGGTTTCGTAGCTGTCCAGCGCGGTGCGACGCCACAGGCCGCGGGTATTGGCTTCGTCCTGCCAGAAATTGTAGACCATGCCATCGCGGATCGTGCCGTATGGGATGCGGTCTTCGGAGGTGGCCAGATCCATCGCTTTGGCGAGATTGTCGGCGTAGGCAGGATGGGCCTGAATATCGGCCAGCGAGCGTTCATTCTGAGCTTTGACCCAAGTTAGCGCCGCTTCGCCCTCAACCTCTTCGAGCCAGAGGTACGGGTCGGCTGAGGTCATTTTGGTTGCAGCTTCGACAATGGTTTCGGCGGGTTTTTCAGTATCAGGCACGGGCGTTGTGGCTCCTATTGTGTCCGAATAAGTGGTGCAGGCGCTGAGGGCTGCACAGGCGGCAATAGCGGTCAGGGTCAGGCGCATCGATGGCTCCATTTGGCTTTGCATCAAGGGTATCGCGAAGGCCAAAGGGCGGCAAGCGCCGCATCGGTCGCAGGGGGGGCATGAAGTGGGTTTATTTCGGTGCGCGGCCGGTCGATTGGCGCAGGATGACCTCGAAATCGAATACCTCTTCGAGCGGAGTGTCTTCGTCGGGCTTCATCAAGCGCTCTGCGGCGCGGCGGGCCATTGCAGCGATTGGTTGGCGCACAGTGGTCAGCGGCGGCCAGACGACTGAGGCGAGGCGCGTGTCATCAAACCCGGCGACGGAAATATCATCCGGGATACGTAACCCGCCAGCCATTAGCGAGGTCATCGCGCCAACGGCCATATCGTCATTGGCAGCGAAGATCGCAGTTGGGCGCGGGCTCACTGCGATCAGCTTCCGCGCCGCTTCAAGGCCCGAGCGAAGCGAATAATCGCCTTCGACAATCCAGTCCGCGCTGACCGGCAAGCCTGCCTCGCGCATGGCATCGCGGTAGCCTTGGCGACGTCCGCTCGAGGCATTGTGCCCGGCAGGCCCGGCAATGAAGGCGACGCGCTCATGCCCCATTGTGATCAGGTGGTGAGTGATTTCCATCGCGGCGAGACGGTCATCAAGGCGCATCACGGCGGTATGTTCGGGTTTGCGTGACGGCGACAGGCTGGCATAGGGCGTGCCGGTATCTTGTAGCAGCGCCAGAATGTCCGGGTCGTCGCATAGCGGCGGGGTCAGGACGACGCCGTCCGCGCGCGAGGTCATCAGGAAGCTCTGCAATCGGTCGATACGGTCAGCGGCATTTGGGTCAACCGGTTCCGGCATCAGGAAATAGCCATTGGCGCGGCAGGCTTCGTAGATGCCGGTATTTACGGCTGAGACATATTCCGGCACCGGATTGTCATGCAGGTGAGCGATCAGAAAAGAGCGGGCCCCGGCGAGACTGCGCGCGGCTGGGTTAGGGCGATAACCAAGCTCGCGTGAGGCCTGCATCACCAGCTCGCGTTTGGCCTGGCGAACATTCGGCTCATTGTTGAGCACACGCGACACCGTCTTGGCCGAGACGCCTGCCTTGTCGGCAACATCATCGATGGTAATCGCACGTGGGGGGCGGCTCAGACCCATAGGTATTCTCCTCTTAGGCGTATTCTTTGCTTAATCTGTGCCAGAACGCAATCGGCCTGTGTGTAGCGGCTCGGACGAATTCGCCTAAAAGGGGAATCGCTAGGTGTCTTCGCGGTTTTTAGCAAAGGTGCGCATCATGAAAATCGGGATCGAGCCGCGCTCGGTGACGACCCAATCGAGCGGGATGTCGTGGGGCTCATTGGGAACTTCATCGACTTCCTGTCCGTGGAACGCGAGGCCGCAGACGAAGACGCGGCCATTTTTCCGTAAGTCGGACAGGGCGCGGTCATAATGGCCTTTGCCATAGCCGAGGCGGTTGCCATTGCGGTCATAGGCCAGAAGCGGGGTAAGGACCAAGGTTGGGGTCAGGATTGGCGCGCTGGTGAAGGGTTCTTTGAGGCCGAAACGGCGGTCTTCCAAGGCGTCGCCGTCGCTCCATTGGCGGTAGGTCATGCGGCCATCATCCTCGACGCGGGGCAGGGCAATCTGTGCGTCCGCTTTGACCAGTTTGGCGATCAGTGGGGCGGTATCCAGCTCGCTACCGATTGGTAGGTAGGCGGCGACGACCGGGCCGTAGCGCTCGAGTAGCTTGAGCGGGAACTTGTCGGCGACAGTTTCGCCTGCATCGGGATCGCGGGCGGATAGCTCTTCGCGGGCCTCTTTCATTTGCGCGCGCAGAGCGGCTTTGTCCCCGGCGCTCATGCCGGTTCTTCGACCCGGTCTTCAACTGGCATATCGGTCAGACCGACCAGCGCGCGGGCATAGGCGCGGGCCGAGAAGGGCTGCAAGTCTTCAGCCTTCTCGCCGATCCCGACAAAATGGATTGGCAGCTCGTGCGCCTCGGCGACCGCGACCAGTACGCCGCCTTTGGCCGTGCCGTCGAGCTTGGTCATGACGATACCGGTGACGCCTGCGGTTTCACGGAAGGCTTCGACTTGCGACAGCGCGTTCTGGCCAACTGTGGCATCGAGCACGAGGATGACATCGTGCGGGGCTTCAGGGTCGAGCTTGCGGGCGACGCGGACGATCTTGGCCAGTTCAGCCATCAGTTCGGCTTTGTTTTGCAGACGCCCGGCAGTATCAACCAGAACCAGATCAAGGTCTTCGGCCTTGGCGCGCTCGATGGCTTCGAAGACGAGACCGGCGGCGTCAGCGCCTTGCTCGCCGGACATGACCGGGATTTCGGCGCGCTCGCCCCAGATCTTGAGCTGTTCTACGGCGGCGGCGCGGAAGGTGTCAGCGGCAACCAGCAGGGCCTTGGCGCCTTGCGCTTTCAGCTTCGAGGCGATCTTGCCGATGGTCGTGGTTTTGCCGGAGCCGTTGACGCCGACGAACAGGACGACACGCGGGCGCGAGCCTTCGGAAAAGTCGACGATCTCTTCGCGCGGGGCCATGATTTGTTCGATCTCGGTGGCCAGTGCCAGTTTGATTTCGTCGTCGGTAATGTTCTTGTCGAAGCGGCCTTTGGCGACTTGTTTGGTTAGGCGCGCGGCGACTTTGCCGCCCATATCCGAGGTCAGGAGCAGGTCTTCGAGGTCTTCCAGCGCGTCATTGTCGAGCTTGCGACCGGTGAACATGCCAGTCAGGCTGGAGCCGAGCTTGGATGAGGATTTGGCCAGACCCGAGGAAATCTTGTCGAAGAAGCCGGGGTCTTTGACCTCAGCATATGGGTCTGGTTCGCCGCGGGCGATGGCGGCTTGGCGTGTCGCCTCTTTGGCGGCGGCCTCTTGGCGTAATTTTTCGTCAGTGCGGCGTTGTTCGAGTAATGCCAGTTCACCGGCGGCTTTTTCTTGCGCGGCGCGGCGGTCGGCCTCGGCTTGGCGCGCCGCTTCGGCTTCGGCGGCGATACGGGCGGCGTCTTCTTCGGCTTTGCGAGCCGCTTCGGCGGCAGCGGCGTCAGCAGCAGCTTTCGTTTCGGCTTCGCGTGCAAGCTGTTCAGCTTCGGCGCGGGCGGCCTCGGCTTTTTGCGCTTCAGCGGCGTCGGCGGCGGCCTTGGCTTCAGCCTCGACAGCGATGCGTTCGGCCTCAGCTTGCGCTTCGGCAGCGTCTTCAGCGGCCTTGGCGTCGGCTTGGGCTTGAATGCGGGCAAGTTCTGCGCGGTGGGCGGCTGCGACTTTGGCGGTTTCGGCGCGGGCGGTGTCTTCAGCGAGCTGTTTGGCTTCAGTCTCTGCCTCGGCCGCTTCGCGTTGTTGGCGTTCTTCCCAAGCCTTGTTGGCTTCGGCGATCTTGGCCTCGATCTCGATCTTTTCGGCGGCGAGGCGGGCGGTTTCTGCTTCGGCGAGACGTGCGGCCTCTGCCTCGGCAGCTTGCCCCGCCGCGAGTTCTTCGGCTGAAAGCTGCGGCGCTTGCATCTCTGCACCCGCGTCGAGCAGTTCGTCTTTTTTCTTTTTCTTGCCGAACCAGAGGATCATTGCGCAGTTCCGATCAGTTTTTCGCCGTCATGACCGATTATCTGCGCTCGCACGGGGCGTCCAGTCTCAGCCGTTTCAAAACCTTGCAGGGCCACTGGTGAGAAGTCTGGCAAGCGGCCACGGCTCGGTGTTTCCACCAATACATCGCGTGTCTGCCTGACATGTTTTTCGAGATGTTTGATCAGTGCTTTCGCCCCGGCATCACGTAGTCGTGCGGCGCGGGCTTTGATCGTGGCCTTGTCCAGTTGCGGCATTCGCGCGGCAGGGGTGCCGGGGCGCGGGCTGTAGGGAAAAGCGTGCAGGAACGCGATGCCGCAGTCCTCGATCAGTGCCAGCGAGTTCTCGAATGCAGTTTCGGTCTCGGTCGGGAAACCCGCAATGATGTCTGCGCCGAGCGCGATGTCGGGGCGGGCGATGCGCAGGCGCTGGGCCAGCTCAACGGCCTGTTCGCGTGAATGGCGGCGCTTCATCCGTTTCAGGATCAGATTGTCGCCATGCTGCAAGGACAGGTGCATGAAGGGCGCAAGATTTGGGTGCGATACGGCCTCGAACAGTGCCTCATCTATCTCAATCGCGTCGATGGATGAGATGCGTAATTGCGGCAGGTCCGGCACCAGCTTCAGGATGCGCTGAACCAGATTGCCGAGTTGTGGACGGCCCGGCAGGTCTTCGCCCCATGAGGTCAGATCTACGCCGGTCAGGACAATCTCGTAATGGCCTTTGTCGACGAGGTGCTTGATCATATTGACGACATCGCCCGCCGGGACTGAGCGCGAATTGCCGCGTCCATACGGGATGATGCAGAAGGTGCAGCGATGGTCGCAGCCATTTTGAATTTGGATATAGGCGCGCGCGCGCCCGTCCATGCCGTCAATCAGGTGCGCGGCGGTTTCAGTCACCGACATGATGTCATTGACGCGGACCTTCTCGGTGCCGCCGAGCAGGTCGAGCGGGGCCCAGGTTTCGGCCTGCATCTTTTCGTGATTGCCGATGACGCGGGTGACTTCTGGCATATCGGCGAACATTTTCGCGTCGATCTGTGCGGCGCAGCCCGTGACGATGACCGGGGCGTCCGGGTTGTCGCGGGCGGCGCGGCGGATGGTTTGGCGCGCGGTGCGCACCGCCTCGGCGGTTACAGCGCAGGTATTGATGATCACCGCGCCCTCAAGACCCGCCGCCTCGGCATGGCCGCGCATCACCTCAGATTCATACGAATTGAGGCGGCAACCAAGCGTAATGACCTGCGAGGGCCGGGTGGGGGATTTGGTGTCGGTCATTGTTCTAGCCAAGCCATATCGCGCTGGATGGCCGCTGGGGCAAGTAGGGATTGACTGTTTAGATAAATAAGTTAATGCTCACTCACTAATGTTGGAGCATTCCTATGGCACAGATGTGGTTACTGGCAGCCTTGCTGCCTGTCGCAGGGCATTTCCTGATCAGGGCGCATTGGTGGATTATGTCATGGTTTGCACTTTGTCTTGTGCTTCTGATCATAAATTTCATCGCCGTAATGGCCGTAGATGACGGAATCGGCAAAGGTATAATATTGTTCTTCGCCCTGATGCCTGTTGGCTTTGCAACAGTTGTTAGTGCTGTATTTGCAAACTTTCTTGTGCCGGAGGAAGGCCTCATGGACCTAACCTATGCAAGAGCGGCGATGGCAGTTGTGCTTGTTATTGCTCTAATCCTGACAGGTCTTAATTTTAGAGCATCACTCTAAACCTCAAGCGTCTGTTCCAGCTCTACGGGGCCGGTCATGATGACGTGGTCGGTGGTTTCGTCCCAGTGGATGGTGAGCTCGCCGCCGTCGAGGATCAGTTTGGCTTTGCGCTCGGTCTTCTTGGCGCGGGCGGCGCAGACGAG
>Ga0256847_1001780_pt1 | contig 10324 bp, 8 predicted proteins | sample TeddybearmetaG_FD_189099 | JGI IMG/M metagenome (GOLD analysis project Ga0256847, IMG submission 189099) | Hydrothermal vent microbial communities from East Pacific Rise, Pacific Ocean - Teddybear | ecosystem: Environmental > Aquatic > Marine > Hydrothermal vents | place: Pacific Ocean: East... | reverse complement strand
TTTTCTAGTGGGTTACTGCGCAACCTCGCCACCTCTTCTGTGCGATAGGGCACAAAATCAGCCGGTACTTGTGCTGGAGAAAGTTGGGGGATCATCCAGTTGAGTAGTTCCGCTAACGCATCATCTGCAAGTGCGGCGTTAGCTGACCCTGGCACCTGTACTAGATACTCTCGACCACCTTCGACATGCAAGAATTTACCAACAAAATTCTTCATCACGGGCACTGAACCGTCATGCGTACCACGACCATCAGGACCATGACAGCCCTGGCAATTCAGCATGTAGTTCACCTGGGCACGAGCGGGGTTATCGACGCCTGGTGTAGCGCCAGACTCTGCCAGCAGCGACCCACAGAGCAAGCTAATAATTATGCCAAGAGCAACACGCATATCAGTCTAACGCTACGCCAACCATTATGGCGGTAGAGCAGTTATAGACAGCGCTTTGTGTACCTAAACACCAGTTGATGTCATTGCTCTTAGACGGATTGTACATGGGGCGATCACCCTGGTTGGTATTACACAAACAATTACCACAGCCAGACTTACCACAACAATCGTTGTATGAAATAACGTAGTTCTTGCCATCAGCTGGGTTATTGCATGTGCCTATCCAAGTAATTGGCGACATCTCTGTACCAGGCGGGCAAGTATTTACAGTGCCTCCGCAGCAGGTGCACAAAAACCCGTCTACTGCACAATACCGCCAATAGTCACAGCTCATTGCATCTCCACCCTCAGGTACATCCGCACCTTTTGGTTGCGGCGCAGCTCCACCTGCGGCCCGAGCAACAGGGAGCAGCGGTAGAGAAGCTGCACCAACTACGCTGGCACCCAACAGGCCAAACAACCCCCGACGTGAAGTGCGGCGGGCCACCCCTCGACTTAGTCGTTCAGTCACTTTGTCTAACAAACTATTCGGGTCACTCATGGTTTAACCACCTAATTTTCTTCTGCCTGCGCACTCTTTACCTCTTTATATAGAGGCTCAGCGTCCGCTTCATTTATTGGATTCAAATATTCTTGGATCGAGGCTATGCCCATGCGCTGAGCTTCAAACAGGCTCTCTAGATGCTCTCTAGAATTGACTATGCCCAACGATGAAATAACATTGCGATCGTCAATCAGCACCGCATACGGCAATTTGCTGACACCATAACTGCGGCCAACCACTTCAGACAACGCGTAGTCAAACGACTCGATCTTTTGCGCAGCTATATATGTCACATGTTCCTCAAGGGTGCCGCCATCACTCATCAGCACAAACTGCACGCCACTCTCTGCCCGTCGCAGTGTATGCAAGACAGGCAGCAAGCTTTTACATATTGGGCAATCTGGCGCAAGGAAAAACAACAGTTGGCCTGCCTCGCTTGCACCCACCTCAAATGTTTTGCCCTGCAACGTTTCCACTGCAATTCGTGGTGCAGCGTCGCCCACCTTAAGTTGCTGATTGACCATCAGCGCACCAGCTGGCGCAACCCTTTCGTACAACACACCAACTTGGCGTGCCAAAGCAATGACCACAACCACGAGAACTATGACTAACACCCACAAAACAACAACTGCAGTAACAAGTAGATCCATAGTATTAGACAGCCCCCAACCATAGTCGCTGATGCCGCCCACGATTAGCCATAAGCTGTTCGACCGCCACGTAGATACCAAGTGCGATCAAGGACAAACCCAGCGCAATCAACGCAACCAATAAAGTCCACGTTAGGCCGGTGGCATGCAAAACAAGTCCGAACTGAGCCATCATAACAAGTAGCGTGTTGCGCCAAAAAAGAAACCAAGAAACCGGTGTTGGTTCATCACCACAGCCACAATCTATATGCCACTTACCACGGAGAACATTTATCGCAATGGCCATGGCATACACACTCAATAACAATGTCGCGAACCATAAACCCAAAGGTTGCCCAGAAAATAGTAAGAGTACTGCAGCCAATTCACTCACCACCAACAACGCGCCGGCCAATTTCACCAAACGTTCAGGAACAATGTCATAGGCTGTAAGAGACGCAATAAATCTTGGCCAGGCGCCAACTTTATGCTTAAGCGCCATCGCAAAAATTCCGGCTAACAACCAACTAATCGCTAAGATGAGGACCGACGCGTTCATATATTCTTGCATAGATTGGGCCTACTGGGCGCTATGCATCATAAAGGGTGTCCCTGCGCCTACGGCAAGCGTATGAACAAATTCAACGTCCGGTAGCCGATAGACATCTACCCCGAGCGCATCATTAGTCACAAACAGTAGACGACCATCTCCTGTGCCTGATGTTCCCAAGGTCATCCCCCAATTAGCCAACTCGACGCGATTAATACGCTTACCCTCGGCTAAATCGTACAACCAAACCTCACTACCCCCATCTTTGTGTGTACCCTCTGCACCATGTGGATGCATGAGAAAGTAGCCGACACCCTGTGCATCGGTAATGGCTGGGCGAATACCACCCGGCCGCCAATTCTTTTCGTCGGTGGAAGTTAACGACCAAAACTCGCCAGCCTTCACATCTTCACCACTTATATCTAGCGGTAGCACATTGCCTTTAAACGTTGGAAAATATGCCACGCTATCCGTTATTGCAGCTGCTTCAAATATCGGATCATCTTGGGGGTCGAAAAGTATTTCAGTTTTTCTCGCGTCTTTGAGTTGCCCTGTAGTATCGAGGTGGCTCGTTAACATAGAGCCGTTGGAGCAAATCGACGTAAAGCTATGCTTACCGTTTGGCAATATGAAACCACAACCAGGGGTAGGCACCTCTGCCACAAACTCACGCTTTTCTAGATCGATAATGCTAATAGATTGTCCTGGCGTAAAGTTGTAAACACCCAAGAACCGATCGTCACCTATCAGACCTAACATGGTTGCCTTAGGCATGCCGGTTAATCTTTTTGCGGGTATTTCTATCTCGGAGATTACTTTTAAGGAAGCCGGATCCCAAATAGTCACAACGTCCGTACGTTTGCCACCTCGTCCGCCTCGGGAGAAAAAGGTTTCTACAACATAATGTTCGCGGCGCTTGGCTGAGCGCGTATATGCAGCGGTAAAGCTCGCTGTCATCATACCTTTATACTGGCCACCGACATCAGCCGCTAAAGGATCAACGACCAGTACTTTGCCTTCCAGCATGTGGAAGAAAGAGAAATCGTGCACCATGACCCAATGGTCAGGATACTCTTCTGGCAACGTCTCAATTGTGCCAATAGCCTCGGGTATAAATTTCCCCGTATCTGAATTTGCACCAGCCGCAACCGCAATACCAAGAACCAACATGATTATTGCAAATATTTTTACTAACACCTTTGTATACCTCGGCCATCATTGGGTCGCCAATCCTAGGATTTCGGCGCTGGAGCTGTTGTACATATACATCTTCGGCGGCCACTATTCCAGAAATAGCAGCGCATGAAAGCACTAGCATCCTCCATGCTCAACGAATATAGTACGGCTGTTCTAAGTCTGCGCCAGAATATAGTACGCGCGTTCAAAGATTGCAATCGACCATACAAGTGACCAAGCAGAGGGATAATTGAGCGACCCAGCAATCAAGCAGCGAGAGGTACAACGGCATAGACCGGGAACCGCCGCTTATGCCAACGGGCAAGCAACTGCAGCAAAAATTCTAGAGGTGGCAAGACAGTTGGTCATCGATGACGGCATGAACGCAGTCACCATGCGGCGCATTGCTCGCGAATTGAACATGTCACCCGGCAACTTAAGCTACTACTACGCCAGCAAAGCCAATCTCATCGAAGATCTATTCAGCCATGTCTTAGACAAGTACATGGTTGAATTTGAGCGCTTACGAAAAACTGAAGCCGCTTCACCAGAAGCTCAGTTGCTCTTGGTTTTACAATACGTATTCGACGATTTGTCAAAACGCGAAACCACAAATTTTTTCCCTGAAATGTGGGTCATGGCATTGCGCGACGAGTGGGCGGAGCAACAAATGGAGCGCATTTACACGTTGTACCGCTCTGTCCTCATTGAAATACTGAGCACCTTACGACCAGATTTAGATGACCAAACCAGGGCAGATTTGGCGCTAACAATTTCTGCCTCCATCGAAGGCCATACAGTTTTCATCGGGCATGGGCGGCGGCATCAATCCCGCGCCCATGCTGTGAAAAAGCTCATTATCGAGCAGTTAGTCTATCTCGCGATCAACACCCAAAGTGCAGATATAGCAACTTAGGTGCGTTGAGATGACAAACCATTCTAAGAGTCGGAGAGAAAGGAGAGTAAACTCATGAGAATGAGAATTAGAATTAGTCTAACCGCCAGCACCTTGCTGATCGCGGGATCCCTAACATTACCGCTGCAAGCCGCAATCATTGAAGAGATTGTGGTAACCGCACAAAAACGCGAGCAAAACATCCAAGATGTAGGCATAGCTATAAGTGCTCTTACTGGAGAGCAAATGGAACAACTTGGCTTTACCAGTGCTCAACAAGTCACTGCGATGGCACCTGGCGTGAGCACAGTGCAGCCGAATGGAGAAGCGAACTATTCCGTTGCTATTCGAGGCGTGGCCAATAGCGATTTCACCACCAACGTAGAAAGCCCAGTGGCCGTATATCTCGACGAGGTATACATCAGCCAGATGTCTGGTACAGGCTTTCAGTTGTTTGACATGGAGCGTGTTGAAATATTACGCGGCCCACAAGGTACTCTGTTTGGCCGTAATGCGACCGGCGGATTGGTTCACTTTTTGAGTAAGAAGCCTAGCGAAGAGTTTGAAGGCTACGCCAAGGTTACGGGCGGCAGCTACGATCAAGTGAAAGTAGAAGGCGCCATAGGTGGTTCTTTAAGTGACACCTTTATGGTGCGCGCTTCTGGCTCATGGAATGACCATGACGGCTACGTAAAAAATCGTCTAGGTGGCGATCTAAACAACGGCGACGACATGGCATATCGCCTGCAGGCGTTATGGAGCCCTACCGACAGCCTCGATATTCTTTTTAACATACGTGGCGCAGAGCAGGACATAGACACCGGCTTTTTTGAGCATGTGAGTGCTAACGTTGAAGGCCAGCTTACCCCAAACGAAGTTAACCAAGTGCTTGGGTACATCGACAACGATGGCGACCCTTTTGCAGGCGACTATGATTCACCTGGTTTTAATGACCTTGAAACGCGCGGCTACTCAGCCACCGTGAACTGGGATTTCGATGACTTCACGCTCACATCCATCACCGATTTCTCGACTGTTAAACGAGACTACATAGAAGACTCAGACGCTTCACCAGTACCTCTTTTCAACTTCTTCCTAACCACAGACACAGAACAATTTTCCCAAGAGTTCCGTCTAACAGGAGATACCGATAACACGCATTGGGTGACAGGTCTCTATTACATGGATTTAAAAATAGATGATTCAAACGGCGCAGTCTCTGAACCTTTCATTGACCCAGCTGGTGACACTCCTGCTCCATCAGGCTTAGATAACCCTTATAAAACCAATACTGAGTCTTGGTCTGTATTTGGTCAGTTCGAAAAGGACCTTACAGATACACTAACCGGTATTGTTGGTCTACGTTGGATACGTGATAAAAAAGACCATACCCTCATGGTGAATGCTGTAGATTTTATCCCCGGCACCAAACAGCGTAATGGCAATCCAAACATATTGGCAAACATCGCAACCTACCGGGGCAATCGTACAGATAACGAAATAGCGGGCAGACTAGGCCTCAACTGGCAAGTTAATGATGACGTTATGCTATATGCCAGCTACAACCGCGGCGTGAAAGGTGGCGGCTTCAATGCACCTGTGTTCCCTCTCACCCCGCCGCTGGACTATACCGACGATGTAATCAGCTTTGATCCGGAACGTCTTGACGCCTTTGAAGTGGGGTTTAAAACCACTTTAATGGATGGTTTGATGATTTTGAATGGCGCAGCTTACGTCTATGATTACCAAGACTATCAAGCCTTCCAAATAGTAGGTATTGACACTATTACAACCAACGCCGATGCCGACTCAACTGGCGCAGAGCTTGAACTTCAAGTCAGCCCAACAGATGGATTGGATATCATTTTTGGCGCAGCCTACAACGATATAGATGTAGACTTAGGTGGCGGTACGCGAAAAACCACTTCTATACAATCACCTCAGTGGAACCTAAATGCTTTATTGCGTTATGAATTCCCATTGTTTGATGGCACGTTTGCCATGCAATATGACGCGCAATATCGCTCTGAGCACTACTTCTCGCTTACCCGCGCTGAAACGGTCACGGAAGATGGCTACATCATCTCCAATGCATCTGTTAGCTGGACAAGTGCAGACGCGGATTGGATGATCATGGGATATGTACAAAACCTTAGCGACGAGGAATATTTGGTACAGACTTTTGACCTATCTGGCCCAGCCGTATTCGGCATGGTAGAACAATATTACGGTCGTCCACGCTGGAGTGGCGTATCTGTTTCTTATAGGTTCTAGACTGACCGAGAAATCCCAGGTTAGGGGCTAACCTGGTTATGGCGTAGTAAATGTAGGGCCGCACCAGCGGTCTTACCAACGCACAAACGGCAAATAAAGAGACGCTATCAATGCCCATTACACGACGGAATTTATTCGCTAGCGCTTCAGTTCTAGCTGTACCGAACTGGTTGACAGCCTGTGCTACAGCACCCCTAGCTGACATGGTGTTACTGGGCGGTGAGATTCATACGGTGGACAATATGAATCGACGCGTCCCGGCGTTGGCGATCGCTAACGGTAAAATTTTGGCGGTTGGTCAAGTAAAAGACATGGAACGCCTAAGTGGTCCGCAAACGCGACGGGTTGACCTGGAGGGCCGCACGGTCTTACCGGGCATCAACGACTCCCACCTCCATCTCATCGGTTGGGCCTTAAGCCAACCCCCTTATTCTATTGACGTCACGTTTCCAACCGTAAAGTCCATCGCAAATGTGGTGGAGGCGGTGCGTCTAGCGGTTGCAACAAGACCCGTCGGCGAATGGATAATAGGTCGTGGATGGGATCAACCTTATCTAAATGAGGGACGCGCGCCTACGGCCGCAGATTTGGATGCAGTATCCCCCAACAACCCCGTAATGCTGACCGAATTTTCCGGCCACGCAGTATGGGTGAACAGCAAGGCCATGGAACTGGCAGGCGTAGCCTCCACGACGGGCTTGTTTTTTGAAAATGCGGCATTTGCCTTGCGCAAAGTTGTACCTCCGCCCACTACCAAACAAACCACCGAAGCATTGGTATCTGCCATGCAAAAAATGCTGCAACGCGGTATCACCAGCGCCACCGACCCCATGTTAGATCCCGCAGAAATTCAAATCTATCGAGACATCGCGAGCGACCAATCTATCGCAAAGCTGCGCATGCAATGCTTACTTACCGCAGGTGAATCGGAACAATCTTTGCGTGACACTTTGCAAAAATTTGGCAGCTTCAAGTCAACAGACAAGCAATGGATGCACACGCCTGGCATTAAAATTATGGGCGACGGCATACCCACAGGGAACAAAACCGCATGGCTGAATGAACCTTACCAAGGCGGCGGCAACGGTAGTCTGCTCATGACCGGCGACACTCACGAAGAGCGCGTTGCACAACTGAACGCAATGATCGCGCTGGCTCATTCAAAGGGATTACAAGTTGGTACACATACTACTGGCGACCGCAGTATTGACGAAGCAGTAGCGGCATACACAAGAGTCCAGCAAGACCAACCCAACAAGGATCTCAGACACTACCTAATTCATGCAGATCTGGTCAGTGAAGCAACTCTGGCACAAATGGCGGCGCAAGATATCGGCGCCAATTTCAACCCAGAAATAAAGCACCTCATCGCAGATTCACAAGTACACAGCATTGGACCCATCCGCGCCTCTTACGAATGGCCCTACCACTCTGCTTTGGAAGCTGGTGTCAAAGTCTCCAGCAGTTCTGATGCCCCCGTTACAGCAGGCAATTGGCTACAAGGTTTGGCGACTTGCCTGGAACGTAGAGGCAAGCAGACGGGCCAAGTATCTGGACCCGAACAACGTATCAACCTCGATCAAGCCATTCGCACTTATACCAAAGCGCCCGCTTGGCAGGATCATGCAGATACATACAAAGGCTCTCTCGAACCAGGCAAGGTAGCAGACCTCACTGTTTTGGATGAGCGCTTAAGCGCAGTTCCTCCAACGCGTTTTACCCAAGCCAAAGTGGTAATGACAATTCTTGAAGGCGATGTTGTACATGAATGAGGCTGCGCCGCTTGACCTTTTCGTTTAACGTGGCAATGTCCGTGCTCTAGTTAGGTAAGAGTATGAATTGAATCCGTTAAATTTTTGTGCATCTCCCGTGGTTGCATTCAATGCGTAAGTTATCGCTACCAACCATGTTTGCGTATGGTGTTGGGCAAACTGTCGACGGTGTGAAGAACCAAGCGTTTAACGTTTTTCTGTTGTTCTACTACCAACAAGTTATCGGTATTTCAGGCACCTTAGCTGGCCTCGCGCTCGGCATTTCATTGATTTTCGATGCCGTTACCGACCCAGTCGCCGGCATAGTCAGCGACCGCATGCGGACCCGCTGGGGACGGCGGCATCCGTTCATGTTCATATCGGCATTTCCCTTGGTGGTTTGTTTCATATGCCTTTTCTCGCCGCCCGAAAATCTTGGTGAGGCAGGGAGTTTCGTTTGGCTAACAACTTTCGCCATACTAGTGCGTGGTTCTTTGACCTTGTTCTATGTCCCACATCTTGCACTCGGCGCAGAAATAGCGCAGGACTATCATCAGCGCTCGACCCTTTTTGCGTTAAGCAGTGTGTTCGCAATTACCGCCATGGCCGCAGTATCTTTCGTTGGCTACCGCTATTTTTTTCCTACCACAGAAATGTATGTTCCAGGAACTCTAAATCCGGATAGTTATACGCCGTTTGCCGAGTTTTTCGCTGGCATTATGTTTGTCGCCATAATGATTTGCTGCTTTGGTACTCGCAAAGAAATTCAGCATCTGCATCTCGAGCGCGCGAGTACAAAGCTTACTTTAGCCAACAGCCTACAAGATTTTAAGGCGGTATTTGCTAACCGATCGTATCGGCTAATTTTCGTCGGCATGCTGTTGACTATTTTTGCCGTCGCTGTCGAAGCTGTCATGAGTCCTTTCATGGGCATCCATTTCTGGGGTTTGACTACTGAAAGTCTTGGCCTCATCGCGATAGCTACCTTAATCGGACTGTGGATTGGCCTGCCGCTGTCGACCTGGATCACCAAACGTTTAGACAAACGCCTCGCACTGGTTATACCAGCCTTGTTCGTGATTTTTAATGCGAATGCAGCTTTAGGCCTTAGGTTGTTAGATGTATCTTGGTTTCCCGACAATGACTCACCCTGGATTTTTTGGATCTATTTCATGCGTTATTTGTTGCAAGGCATTTGTTTGCCCGCAATTTTAGCCAGCTTCAACTCCATGTTCGCTGACATTTCCGACGAGGTAGAGTTGGAAACCGGCATCCGCCGAGAAGGCGCTATTTATGCCTCCCGCTCGTTCGCAAACAAGGCCACTAGCGCCTTTGGCGCAATTTTAGGGGGGGTCGTCTTGGATATCATCGCCTTTCCTCGCGGCGCCATCGCTGGCTCGATTTCACCCGACACAATATGGTGGTTAGGGTTTATGGAAGGACCGGCTACCAGCTTGTTGTCTCTGGCAGGCATTCTGTTTTACCTACGCTACAAAATTGACCGTAAGAGGCATGCTGAAATTCGCACGGCTATAGCTGATCGAAACAGCTAGGCCAATTGTACGCATCACAGAAGTTGGTAGTGCCGTTCCAGTGTATCTGCGGGTAACGGTGCATCAAAGAGATAGCCTTGCAAAATCTGACAACCCATCTCTGTTAAAGCCTCTGCAATCTCCTTATTCTCGACGCCTTCTGCGACGACCTTCAGATCAAAATTCTGTGCAAGATCAATGACTGTTTTGACAATCGTCTTGTCTGTGCGCGAGCTCAACATGGCCATCACAAAACTCTTATCAATTTTTATCTCATCTACCGGCAGATCTCGAAAATAAGCCAAAGACGAGTATCCAGTACCAAAATCATCAAGCGAGATTTGCACGCCCAGCTCACGTAGCGCTGACAGCTGCTTATGCACACTATCGTTATCTTCAGACATGACGCTTTCGGTAACTTCTACTGTCAAACGCTTGGGATCAAGGCCATACAATGCCAAGGCATCAACAATCACAGATTTCAGGTGGCTGTCTCTTAATACTGTTGGTGGCACATTAACCGACACCCCAACATCACCCGTCCAACCTACACAACGCGCAATTGCTGACTTAACCACCCAATA
>Ga0256847_1001779_pt1 | contig 10328 bp, 11 predicted proteins | sample TeddybearmetaG_FD_189099 | JGI IMG/M metagenome (GOLD analysis project Ga0256847, IMG submission 189099) | Hydrothermal vent microbial communities from East Pacific Rise, Pacific Ocean - Teddybear | ecosystem: Environmental > Aquatic > Marine > Hydrothermal vents | place: Pacific Ocean: East... | reverse complement strand
CCTTAACCAGATTTTGCACAGCTCCTCCTGCGAGGCCGCGCCACTCTTTCACCTCATCTACCGACGGAGACGTCGCCTGCAAGCCCTGATTTAACAGTGCCTGGTAAGCAGATGCATTGTCCTTTCGGGTTAGCGTGTCCACCGTTCTGGCGTGTTCGGAAAGAATATCCCTGACAATTTTCTGGTCTTCTTCGGATATTTTGTTGAACGCCTTTTTTGAAACGGTGAAAATTCCGTATATGTACAACAGCGGTAGATCAGTAATATATTTGAGTTGCGTGTGCCATTGCAGCGTAAGCGCTCCCACGGGCGGAATGGCGACGGCATTAATCAGGTCGGTCTGTAAACCCGGCAGCACATCGACAATAGTCAGCGGTATGGGAGTGATACCAAATGCTGCAATTCCCTGTGCAGAGCCTGGATCATTATCCGGAATCCATACCCGCGAATCCCTGGCATGGCCAACACTGGTAATCGGTTTAATGCTCATGGCGCGTGCAAAACCCACCTCGGGAAAACCAAACACAACATAACCTTTCTCTTCCAGGCGCTGTGCCAGTCCGGCATCCATGCGAGCGCGTACATAGTCTACTTCTGCAAAATTTCTGAACACCATTGGCAATCCATACAATTGCACGTCAGTCATAATATTGGTAAGAGAACTGGACGCAACAGCACCTCCATGCAGTTGATTCACGCGCATTTTACGCAGTATCGCCTTGTCGTCGCCCATCACTCCGCCGGGATAGAACTTAAATTTTACCCGTCCATCTGTTGCCGTCGCTATTTCTGCAGCACGCACACGCATGCCTTTCATCCAGGCTGAACTGTCAGGAGAAACCGTTGCAATCTTGAAAGTAAATGCATGGATCGGGCTGCAAAATAACAGGCAGCTTACAACAAGAGGGAGAATAAACCGGGCAACTCCAGTATCGTTTTTTAGTATCACTACATCTTCCTTTAGAAATATTCTGGTGATGAATCGAGTAGTTTCCGCGCTTGCTGTTGTGCCACCTTGTTTAAGAGCGTAATACCCTCCACTGCAGGGTCTCCAGAAAGAACTTCATTCAACAAATTGTCGTGCAATTGCTGGTCAAATACCAACCGTGCATATTGCTGGGCAAAAATCACCTTGCTTAACATATGTGTTCCACCGGACAACTGTATTGCGCGCTCAAAATGCACCCGGCCAACTTCCGGGCGTCCCCCCAGCGCGGGTGGCAGTATGGTTTCAAAAACCCCAAGATACATTTGTGGACCACCATAGTCATAGCTCTCATCCAAAGTCTTAATTCGCGTCATAAGCGTTTTCACGCGGCTCAACTCTGCAATGGCGTTCCAGTCGTCACTGTGGGCCTGAATCCATCCTGCCCAGCTGGTCGCAAGGGAGTACGCAACAGGTACCTGTTTGGGATTAATCCTGGCAACCCAGACCTCAAACTCGGCAAAAGGTTGTCGACGCGGGCTGCACGCTGCCTTGATTTTTACACAAGCCGCCCGTTGGGCATATACAAAAGACTTTTCGCTGAACGCCTTTATACGGGATTCATCTTCAATAAAAGCGGCAGCATAGGCAGAGTTCAGCGAGGCAGCAGCACCCAGCAAACTCACGTTATCGGGCGATTGCTGCACCAGACCATCCAGTAATATCAGGTAAGCGGGCGCACCTTCGCGAACAACTTCCAGGTCATCGTTATTTAAAATGGCCGTAGACAAACCATCTGCCAGATTAGCAGTGACAGAAGACATTACGGCGGAACAGGCTGAATTTAATGAGACACCCAGAAATAACAGAAATACTGCCATTGCGCGCGCAGCACGCACGCTAAAAGCTGATTCTGAAGATAGTGATTTAGGCGCAGAAGTTAAGTGCATGTTTTTTATACAGATATTTTCCGATCATTGATCAAGAACCAGCCATTTAACCGATTCAGCACCCTCAAATCAACACGGGCTTTATGCACTCCTTTTGAGAAGTGTGGTAATGCATTCAATGTGCGGCAATTTGTGCCTTTAACCGGGCGTACACATCTATTAACGGAGGTCGGCGCTTATAACCCTCGTCGGCAAACTTGGCACGCACCACCTGGTTCGTGTCCAGGTATATAATTCCAGGATAGGGAATGCCGTAGGCGCGGTGGCCCGGCGCGTAGTCCTTGTTCAGGATATCAAAGGTAATCGCGTGCTTACCATTTACATCCCCAAGCAGAGGATAAGGAAGCACATTGGTTTCAGAAAATGACTTGCGCACCAATAAACCATCGTAAGTCATAGCGGCAACACCAATACCAAGCTCGTTAAATTGTTTGGTCCACGCTCCCAGCTCGACCAGCTGGCGTTGGCAGAATGGTCACCAATCCGCAGAGCGATTGAAAAAGAGAAGCAAGCCGTGTTCCAGTTTCAGATTTTCAAAAGACCGCAGCATTTCCTGTTCGTCCATGGCAGAAATAACGGGCGCTTTACTACCAAGCAACAAACTCCAGTGGGCTATATAGTCCTGCTTTTCATCAGCATTACCCAGCAGACAGACAAAAATGGCTGTTATAGCCAAGGCCTGGCGAATACAAATTTTAATTCTCATGGGCTTTCCGGTAGTTGTTGTGGAGCGCTGTCTTCGCGTTTGCAAACCGCAGACACAAATGCCAAATAGGCTTTAGGTCTTTGACCAAAGATACAGTCATATAGTTTCACCTGGCGCAAAATCAGCTTGTTCTGCAAGTCGTGCAACAGTCGCAGCAACTTACCCGGTACTTTTACAACCTGATCTGATGTCCTTACGGCTTGCAGACGGGCTTCCAGCATGGCCAGAAGTCGGCCCCGTGACTGACATTGTTGCAGGCGCACCAGATACCAGTTGCGTTCACGGCCCGCCTCACCCAGCTCCTGCTCCACGAGCAAAAGCTGATGCCACATTCCATTGGATTTATTTCGCCACTGGTTTTGTAGCTTTTCGGATGTCTGCTGACGCAATACAGGCAGGTTACGCAGGCTAAAATTTAACGGACCTGTCCCTTTCTCAGGGAACAGGCCACGCGGATATTCAAGCACACGCGTGCCTGTTACCTGACAGTTAGTGTAACGACGAACAAACCGACCCAGGATTTTTTTGTTGTCATTGGGGGAACTCGCAGGTAACTCTCGCCAACATCGTGATTCTTCCTGAAGTAGCAATGAAAGTGCCTGCACATCCAGGCAACCGGCTTTCCATTCATCCTGAACATTGGTTTTTAACGTACTTAACAGCTTTGTAGATTTTGTTGATTTACTTTTGAGCAGGCAATCCTCCAGAACGTCCAGTAAAGCATGACGGTCTGTTTCAGGTACCAGTATATCCTTCAGGCTGGCCAGTCTGCGCTTCGCCTGAGTATACGCTTTGGACGTTATCGCGGGTTTTATCAAGTACCAGCAGGCAGAGAGGCTGTCCAACTTAAAGAGAAAATCGCTTAGTGCATCCGGAGTAAACTGACCGGCAATTGCAACGTTTACATCAACATCGCGCGACAGGATTATTCGCAGACACTCGCTGTTACGGTGCAGCGCTGACGTGATGAGATGTTTGTACAGATCCATCCCTACAGTTTACGCCAATCAATCCAGGGAAGCTCCAATTAGTAGTGCGGAGGGGTTTCCTCCTGCGGATTGTCTGCACCTGAAGCACCCTGGGATTCAACCCCCCTAAACTTTTCCGCGATCACATTCAATGAGGCTTCCAACCGGTTCAGCTGCACCTGCTGTTTACCAACAATACTGTTCAACTCCTCAATCAGGTCATCCTGAAATGCAAGGCGCGATTCCAGCTCTGTAATACGCCCATCACCTGTTAATGTGTCGTTATCCATTGAGTTTGCGACCAAAATATTTAGTTGCCCAGTAGAAGATAAATCCAGCAAAAATGATAGCCATGCCAGACAATCCCTCGACAGGTTTATTGATTAAGGTATAGGTAAGTGTCCAACTGCTCAATGCCAGAAAAATCAACGGGGTTAAGGGATAACCCCAGGCTTTGAACGGACGGGGGATGTCTGCCTTTCGCCAGCGTAGAACAAAAATACCCGCTACTGTAAAAATAGTATTCACCCCCAGCGTAAACCCGGCAAAAATAAGGATAGACTCAAACGAAGCGGTAAGAATAAAAGTTAAAGTCAGCACTGCCTGAACCCATATCGCAACGGCTGGTACCCCATGCGCATTGGTTTTGCCCAGTTTTCGAAATACCGGAAAATCTTCACCTATAACCTGCAACACCCTGGGACCTGCAAGCACCATGGCGCTCACTGTTGAAACGAGCAACAGGGATAAAAGCACCCCCATAATTGCAGCGCCAATTTCCCCAAAAACATGTTGTGACGCTACATACCCCACCTCCACCTTGCCTATCAGATCATCAATAGGTGCCACATACATAAAAGTGAAGTTCAACATTACATACATCACCATCACTGCAAGAGTGCTGAGTATGAGAATACGCGGCAGGTTTTTTTGTGGCGATTCGAGTTCACCACTTAGATAGGTAGCAGCATTCCAGCCCGTGTAGGCGTAATTCACATAGATAAGCGAAACCGCAAAGGCAGCACTCCCCATCAAGGCACCATCACCGCTAGATGGCATAAAATTCACATTCTGCGGTACATCAATCAGAAACCAGGACAAGAAACAAAAGCCGAATATCAGCAATATCTTAACTACAGTGAACACCCCCTGAAGGTCGGCGCTGTTTTTACGTGAAGTTGCATGCACCGTTGTGAGGACAAGTACAAGGACACAGGCAAGCCAGGTGGCATTCAGTACGGGAAATACCGACCCAAGGTACTTGCCAAAGGTAATGGCAGCAAGTGCGGTGGGAGCAGCAAATCCAATCGTTGCCGATACCCAGCCCGACACAAAACCTGCACTGGGGTGATAGATCTCACTTAAAAAATTGTATTCACCACCCGAGCGCGGAAACATGGAGCCAAGCTCTGCATACACAAGCGCACCGCAAAGCGCCATCACACCACCCACAGCCCACAACATTAATATGACAAAACCCGACTGAATATCGAGTAACTGAAAGCCAAGGCTTGTGAATACACCAGTGCCAATCATATTGGCCACCACTACTGCCATGGCTATTCGCGGCGTGAATTTTAACGATTTATTACTCATCAATTTTTCTGGTTCACCATCAACTTGTATTGCAACCCGTTTTTAACCGAAGTCCACTCACATTCAATAATGGAAAATACCACCGTGTCCCGTAGTGAACCATCAATCGTGCGCTGGTGATTACGCAATACTCCATCCTGTTTGGCCCCAAGGCGAGCAATAGCAGCTCGCGATGCCTGGTTATGCCAATGAGTACGAAACTCCACGGCAATAGCACCAAGCGCCTCGAACGCATGGGTCAGCAACAATAATTTGGACTCTGTGTTTACGGCAGAGCGCTGGACACTTTTTCGATACCAGGTATGGCCAATCTCAAGGCGCTGGTTGTGTTCATCAATATTGAAATAACGTGAACACCCCACGAACTGGCCGGTAGACTTTAGACGTATTATAAAAGCGAGCGCACCTTCAGACTCACGCATACCCAAAGCTGTAGCAATATAGTCCGCTACCTTTTCAGGCTCAGGTACAAGCGTATACCATAACTGCCATAGCTCTCCATCCCGTACTGCTTCAGCCATTTCCGAAGCATGCTCAACACCCAGGGGTTCAATCACTACATGCTCGCCCTCAAGTACAACCGGCTCTATCCAACGCGCCATTGCGCAATCCCCCCTTGCTAAATTACAAAGTATACCCGGCAGCCTTCAAAGCAATTTGGGCGGCGAGGAAAACATCCGTTTTCACCAAAATATAGTCCGTATCGTACGTAGACAAGGCAAATATGCTGATATCTGCATCCCGAAGTATTGCCGTAAGGCCAGCAAGCACTCCGGTCATACCCAGATTCAGTGGACCACATACTTTAAAGCAGGACCATGCTTCGCTGCGTTTCGAGGATGACACTGCGATATCGCTGTTACAAACTATAGAAAGCTCTTCGTCACTTTTCCCGACCCAGTAATACCTGCTTTGCAAAACCGCATCCGGAATCCGGGCGTCTACAGACAGACGGTGAATTACAAACTGCTCTTTCAAACATTCAAGTCTCAACGCCGTAACATTTTCAACATCATCCATATGCACTTCCTCCAGAGCAAGCATATCCCGCGCCACACCCTCACCAAAGGACATAGCCTGCAGGCCCTGGATAACAGAGAGGCGATCCTCACGTTTTTTGTTCTGGCTAAGCTTACGCTTACCCTGCAGTGTTTCGATGTCCAGCCTGAAGCCAACAATACCTTTGTACAGGGTGTCAAGTTTGCGCTGATCCATATTTTCGGAGGACCAGGGTTCATCAAATCCGGATTCATTGAAGGCAGATAGCGCATCCACTACCCCAATGGTACCGACCTGGTCGAGCAAGGTGACCTTTACAGTTGCATGTACTGCGGAGTAGTTCCAGGTGGGCACATTGTTGCTGCTAACATACCAGCGGGGTGATAAGTAAGCATGCTCACCGGAAAACACCATCAATGCAGTATCGCATGCTGCAAGGGCTTCTACCTGGGAATTAGCACGCGCCAGATGAAGGTACAAACAGTTTTGCTGCACATCTACCACCACCGGTAAATGACTGGCTTCATAACCCGAATCACCATGCGTAATCAACACCCCGAAACTGTAAGCCTCGATAAATGCGAGTAGCGCGTCTCGCCCTTCAAAAGTAAAATGTTTTGGTACAAACATATTCCGCCTGTCTAAATACAAATCCCGAAAGCTGTGGCTTAAGAGCTGCCCGACTCCTGGTTTTGTGCGAACTCTTCTTCCGGAGAGAGGATGAGTTTGTGACGGCCAAAGAAAAAGAAATAGGTAGCGCCCACTACAATCCAGACAGCAACTGCAATAACCCCTGTTCGATATGTTACATCAGCCAACTGGTAGATCAAGGTGAGCAAAGCGACCACAACAGTTACATATGCACCAGGCTTCCCCAACGGGCTAATATAGGGGCGATGCATATCAGGAAATTTGTTTCTTAACATTAAGAAGGAAACGGCCTGCATTATGTAGGACAGCATCGCCCCAAACACTGCCATATTCAGGAGCGTACCCCCGATTATCGCCGTACCACGTTCTGCACCTACACTGAACCAGACGCACAGCATTACACCCAGGCCTATAAAAGTTCCGAAGATCATCGCCACATGGGGAGTTTTTCGTGATCCGTGTGTCAAAGACAAAAAGGTGGGAAAGTAGCCCGCGCGCGACAAACTATAAATCTGGCGGCCTTTGGCAAAAATGATGGTGTGAAAAGAAGCAACGAGACCAACAACAGCCACCAAAGCCAACAATTTAGCCAAATCACCACCATAGATCGCTCTAAACCCGTCAAGTAATGGTTCCGCAGACTGACCCAGTGCATAGGCACCTACCCCGCTGATGCCCGGATTTAAAAACAGGATGAGAAAAGCAGAAACCACAAGTGTTGCCATCCCGGCAACTATACCGCGCGGAATATCCTTTTGCGGTGCCAGGGACTCTTCTGCTGCCAGCGGCAGCTGTTCAATAGCCAGGAACAACCATACGGCAAAAGGCAGTGCCGCCAGGGCACCCGGTAAGCCAAAAGGGAGGAATTCACCACCACCTTCCGGTAGCAGGCTGCCATCTGCAGCTATGTTGAGAGCTGAGCCCACAAAATCGAAATGGGGAACAGCCGATATCCAGAACACCACCAGACACGCCAGAGCTGCAAAGGTAACAAATACCGTTACCCTGAATGATGTAGCAACTCCAACTGTATTGAGGGATACAAATACTGCATACGCCAGAAACCAGTACACGGGCAGAAACTGCACGGGTGTTTCAAAAATTTCACCCAGGTAGGACGATATAAAAAATACAATGACTGCCGGTGTGAGAATATATTCCACGTTTTCGGCAAGACCGGTTAAAAAACCACCCCACGGCCCCATTGCTGTGCGAGCAAAGGAGTAGGCGCCTCCAGTATGCGGTAAAGCGGGACTCATTTCTGCAATGGAGAAAACCAGCCCAAGGAACATGGACATAATAAGCAGGGTAGCTACAAACATGCCTCCCCAGCCACCAACGGCCAGGCCAATGTTCCACCCGGAAAAATGTCCGGAAATTACTGCTCCAACTCCCAGCGCCCACAGGGACCAAACTCCGGCATGGCGTTTTAGTTCACGCTTACTAAAATAGTCCGCATCAGCCCGGGCATAACTAACGCCGGATTCGTTTTTATTACTCATAGTTTCCCCGACAGATTTTATTCTGTGCTTATTGTTTATACGCTTTATGGAATTTCACGCTATTGGAGAATACCCGTGAAAACTCAATTTGTTGCATCATAAAGTGATCAGGCAGATTATCCAGTTGTACCGAATCCTGCAAATCCGCTGCCGGATTAAAAAACAGTATATCCAATGCAAGCCGGTCCATACCGTACAACCCTCTGTGAATCATATTAGCTGAGAAAACCAGCATATCTCTCCTTTTCATGGGCACGATAACGGTATCTGGAAGATCGTCGAACACTTCGCACCCATCCTGAGTGAGCCTTACCGAAGTTTCCAGTGGCGTATCCCAACGAGTATGCGTGCCTGGAATGAGTTCAATACCAGGCTCATCCGCCAAAGCAATTCGAAAATGCAGAATTTGCTTATCAACCAATACAGCTCTTTGTTGCGCTTCGTTTAAACCCGTGTACTGAACATCGCGGTGCCAGTAATTCTTCTGATCGGTTTTATACGGATTAAAAAATAGTTGTGTATTCATAAAACACACATTTTCATTCAGCAGCTCCTGAACAATTTTTTGCTCTGCGAGATGCCCAATTAACTGAAACAATTGCAATCGCTGCGCGTCATATAGAATTCCGGGCTTTGTGAGATAGGCACTGTTAACTGCCTTTTTCTCATAAAAACTTCTGTTCTTTTCCAACCAGGCTTTATGGTAAGCATCAATAGTCGGTTTTACGCCCACAATTGCCTGATCCGAGTAAAATTGCGGGCAGAACTGATAACCATTTTCCTGGAAAAAATCGTCCACAATAAGCCCTGTTACAAGGTTTCCTTATAAGCCTGAAAACTCTTGTCGAGTTCTTTCCAGACCACCCCGGGCGCGCCATCACCAACCTTCTTGCCATCGATACTACCTACCGGCCACAACTCTCGTCCAGAACTTGTAACCATAACCTCGCTAGCGCTAAAGAGTTCTGCTTCTTCTATGTCGCGCTCTTCTACTACAAGGCTACTTTTACGAGCCAACATTAATACATGGTCGCGTGTTATCCCATGCAGGATTAATCTGGATTTGGGGGGTGTGACAAATGCCCCCCCAATCACAACAAATACATTGGATGAGCTGGACTCAGTAACCAGCCCGTTGCGAATTAGAATGGCGTCATCTACACCCAACGCAGCTGCCTCGTTTTTTATCAAACCCGCGGCTAACAAACTGGTAGTTTTTATATGTCCATTCTTCCAGCGAAAATCATCCATAGTTACCATGGAATAGGGAACGATAGCGATAGTTGAATATAATCTGGTAAGTCCGGGAGCCGCATTCACCGTTAACAACACCGTCGGTGATATGTCCTGTGGCCACAAATGTCCACGTTTTTCGGCAACACCACGGGTAACCTGTATATAGACCATGGCATTGGTTTCTCCGCCCTTCTCAACGGCCTGTAAAACTAACGCTGCCCATTGCTCAACTGACATGGGGCTGGCTATTTTTATTTCGGAAAGGCTTGTGCTCAGGCGCTTCAAGTGTTCGTTCAACAAAAAGACCTTGTTGTCGTAAACAGGGATAACCTCGTACACCCCGTCCCCGAACATAAAACCCCGGTCAAGTACGGAAATTTTTGCTTCGTGAAGGGCCTGCCAAACTCCGTTGAGATACGCGATGGCCATATCAGTTATTCACCCTTTCCAGGTCGTGAGGAGTCATTATCCGAAATCCGATGTGGTGATCCTGATATTGAGGTGGATCCTCAAAGTGATGATAGGCAGCGCGCGCAACAACTGCATTACTCCCCCACCATCCTCCTTTCTCAACTTTACGATGGCCCTCAACGGGACCCTTTGGATCAATAACCTCGAGCAAACTATAGGTGTCTAAAGCTAACCAATCCTGCACCCATTCCATAGCATTACCCGACATTTGAAAAGCACCCACCCAACCGACCCCTCCGGGATAAGCACCAACGGGTACCGGGCCTGTGCTATCTATAACATTGGCCAGTGCAGGATCAAAATAATTGCCCCACGGATAGATGA